>FLYJ01000040.1_pt1 | contig 72444 bp, 68 predicted proteins | sample 1122561 | NCBI WGS metagenome assembly FLYJ01 (sample SAMEA4346788, study PRJEB14843) | hot springs metagenome | biome: Terrestrial Biome; feature: Habitat; material: Sediment | place: India | collected 2012-06-12 | depth 1760 m
ACCACGTGCACGAGAGCCTGCATGCCGAGTCGGTCAGCCGAGCACTGAAGATGGGGCGTGGCCAGGTCGATGGCCTGGTGCGGACGCTCGCAGTTATAGACGGTGCGCCAGGCATCCAGCGCGTGCTGGACGGCCTCGCAAGAGGCGAAGTAGCGCCCGGCCAGGGCCTCGGCCTTGAGCGTGCGGTGGAAGCGCTCGTCCTTGCCGTCGGTCTGCGGGTGGGCCGGGCGGCTGTAGCCCAGGCGCACACCGAGGGGGATAAGCCAGACGCCCAGGCCCGTAAGTTGCCCTGACTGGTAGGGCTGCCCCAGGGCGCCCCGTTATCGGCATTGATGCGCAGCGGCAGCCCATAGCGCTCGAAGGCCTGGCGCAAGTGGCGCTGCACGACCGCGCTCTGCGTCTGCGTGCAGGCGGCCAGCACCAGGTTGAAGCGGGAGTGATCGTCGATCACGGTCAGCGGCGAGCAGCGCTGGCCGTCGGCCAACGCGAACCCGCCCTTGAAGTCCATCTGCCAGAGCTGGTTCGGTTCGGCGTGCTCGAAACGCTGCCAGGGCGTGGAGGCGTTTGAGGCTTCGGGTGCAATCAACCCATGCCGATGCAGGATGGACGTCACGGTGCTGGGTGCCGGTACATCACTCCAGCCCAAGTCGGCCAAGCGGCGGCTGATCTTGCGCCCGCCCCACGCAGGGTGCTGCTGGCGTAGCGCGATGACAGCCTGTTCAAGCGGGGCGTCGGTACGCATCGGGCTGTGCGAGGGACGGCGCGTCCGGTCAGCCAGACCGGCGTCCCCCGACTCAACGTAACGTGCCAGCCACTTGTAGCCGGTCTGCGGGCTGATGCTGAAGCGCCGGCACAGTTCGCGCCGATTACTCCCTTCCTGCAGGGCCAGTAGAACGAATTCCTGACGAAGGCTCATGGTGTCTCGTGTGCTCCAGGGCATGGCCTGACCTCCGAGCGAATGTGCCGCTCAAAGTGTCAACCATGTCCTCGCACACCTGTCACCTATGTCTCCGGTCCGTACAGCAAGACAAAGAAAGTAAGTCTTGCCCGGCAGGGTACGAAACAGAGATGAACCACAACCGCCCACCGCAGGCAACACACCGCCCCAAAAACTCTAGCCCCCCACCAACATCCCCTGCTTCTCAATAAACCGAATCACCTCATCCAACCCACCCTGCGCCCGCAGATTGCACATCACGAACGGCCGGTCGCCGCGCATCTTGCGCGTATCGCTCTCCATCACCTCCAGTGATGCCCCGACATACGGCGCCAGGTCCGTCTTGTTGATGATGAGCAGGTCCGACTTGGTGATGCCCGGGCCGCCCTTGCGGGGGATTTTCTCGCCGCCCGCCACGTCGATCACATAGATGGTCAGGTCCGACAGCTCGGGGCTGAACGTCGCCGCGAGGTTGTCCCCGCCCGACTCAATGAAGACCACATCCGCATCCGGAAACTTGGAGAGCATGCGATCCACCGCTTCGAGGTTGATCGACGCATCTTCACGGATGGCCGTGTGCGGGCAGCCGCCCGTCTCGACGCCCATGATGCGTTCGGCCGGCAGCGCGCCGGAGATGGTCAGCAGGCGCTGATCTTCCTTCGTATAGATGTCGTTGGTGATCGCCACGAGGTCGTAGCGCTCGCGCATGGCCTTGCAGAGCATTTCGAGCAGCGTGGTCTTGCCGGAGCCCACCGGGCCGCCCACGCCAACGCGCAGGGCAGGAAGTTTCTTGGTTCGCATGTTGATCAGGTTCAGGATCGAAAGAGTCGTGAGTATTGCGTTTCATGCCGGGCAGACAACACGCCCAGCCCGGGCGAAAACGTAGACAGTTCAGGCGGATGACAGGCCGCACGCCGGGTAGCCTCTTCGACCGCACGCGCCACCGCTGCGTGCAGGCCAAAGAGAATCCGTTGCCCTGCAGCCTGCCCGAGCGGCACGGCCTTCACCGCCGCTGCCATCTGGTTTTCCACCCAGGCAAAGCAGTACGCCGTCACGCCGTCGCGCGGGTCGACATTCAGTGCGGCAGCGGCGGCGGCAAAGGCGGTCGGAAACGTCACTGAAGCGCGCGCGGCCAATGCGCTGCGCAGTGCTTCGTCGCCCCACGCCATCTGCTGGATGAGGCGACTGAGCGACCAGCCCATCTGCGACGTTTCGAGCCGCAGCTCGCGCGTCTCGCGGGTCGCGAGGAACCACGCATCGCGCTCGGCCACGGCATCGAAGCGGCCGGCCTGCCAATCGGCAAACTGCAGCAGCCACAACGGCGCCTCGCAGGCGGCCAGCACGTCGAGCCCCTCAACAATCCACGCGGCAGCCGACGCCTCATCGGTCACGTGCCGCACGTCCACCGCCGCCTCCAGCCCCTGCGAATAGCTGAACGCGCCCACCGGCAGCGCCGGGGACGCGAGATGCAGCAAGGCGGTGAGCTGCGCCGCGTTAGTCATGGTGATGGTGGTGATGGCCGCAGCCGGGGCCATGCACATGGCCGTGGTCGTGGTCGTGCTCGTGGCCGTGGTCATGCGCGTGACTGTGGCCATGATCGTGCCCGTGGTGCTCGTGGTAGAGCGCCTGTGCGGCCGCGTAGTCCTCTTCGAACGTCGCATCGTGGCCGTGACGATGGCCGCCGCCATAAGCGCCCGCCTCGGGCTCGAACGGCGCTTCCACATGCGCGACGGTCACGCCGAGGCGGACCAGCATGTCTTCAAGCACCGGATCGGCCTCGAGCTGCAGCACATCGGCGCTGACCTGCACGGGCGTGTGGCGATTGCCGAGGTGGTAGGCAGCGCGCATCAGCGCAAGACGGTTGTCGCTGCTCACGCGCAGGACCTGTTCAGGGGCGGCCTGCACTTCCACCAGTGTGCCGTCTTCAGCGACCAGCACATCGCCGCCGCGCATGACGGTGCCGCGCGGCAGCACGACGGCCACTTCACGGCCATCGTCGAGCGTGGCGCGCAGGCGGCTGCGGCTGCGCTCCAGGAAGGGGAGCACCAGCTTGGGCGCACGCTTGACCAGCACGGAGGCCAGACCATGTGGTGCGGGGAGGTGTTTGTTGATGGAAAGCATTTTTACGACCTGATTCGTCATCCAACTATGAAGCTCGAAGTTCTGAACTCCACGCGCTGAGTTCAGAACTCCAAGCATCGAGTTCGGAACTCCGGGCGTCGAGTTCAGAACTCCAAGCACCGGGTTCGGAACTTCAAGCGTGGAGTTCTGAACTCCAAACGTGGGGTTCTGAACTTCAAAGGTTCAGTTCCGAACCTCAAGCGTCGAGTTCTGAACCTCAAGCGTTGGGTTCCTAGACACCAAGCACCGGGTTCGGAACTTCAAGTGTCGAGTTCTGATCTCCAAGCGTGGAGTTTTGATCTCGGCGTGGCAGCGCATTTCTCATTTCACCCCCTGCCGGGAGCGACTCACTTTCTTTGTCTTGCCAAAGAAAAGTAGGTCGTGCCCGGCAGGGTACGAAAAGGGGATGGACCACCAAGGCCCTTTCCCCAAAAACTCAAAACAAAAAGTACCTCTGCGCCATCGGCAACACCTCCGCCGGCTCACAAGTCAACACCGTCCCATCCGCCACCACCTGATACGTCTCCGGGTCCACAGTAATGTCAGGCCGCCAGTCGTTATGAATCATGTCCGCCTTGCTCACAGTACGCGTGCCCTTGACCACCGCTGTCGTCTTGGCCAACCCATACTGCTCCGCCACGCCAGCCGCAGCAGCTGATTGCGACAGAAACGTCAACGACGTCCGCCCCAGCGCCCCGCCCGCCGACCCAAACATCGGCCGATAGTGCACCGGCTGCGGTGTCGGGATCGACGCATTCGCATCGCCCATCGCCGCAGAGGCAATCATCCCGCCCTTGAGGATCAGGCTCGGCTTCACGCCAAAGAACGCCGGCTTCCACAGCACGAGGTCTGCCCACTTGCCGACTTCAACCGAGCCGACTTCATGTGCGATGCCGTGCGTGAGCGCGGGGTTGATCGTGTACTTCGCCACGTACCGCTTGACGCGGAAATTGTCATGCCCGCCGCGCGCATCGTTCGGATCACCGGCCAGCTTGCCGCGCTGCACCTTCATCTTGTGGGCGGTCTGCCACGTACGCAGTACGACTTCGCCGACGCGGCCCATGGCTTGCGAGTCGCTGGAGATCATCGAGAACGCGCCGAGGTCGTGCAGGATGTCTTCGGCGGCAATCGTCTCGCGGCGGATGCGGCTCTCGGCAAAGGCGATGTCTTCGGCGATGGACGCATCGAGGTGATGGCACACCATCAGCATGTCCAGGTGCTCGTCCAGCGTGTTGACGGTGAACGGCCGCGTCGGGTTGGTCGACGACGGCAGTACGTTCGATTCACCGCACACGCGGATGATGTCGGGCGCGTGCCCGCCGCCCGCGCCTTCGGTGTGATACGTGTGGATCGTGCGGCCTTTGAATGCGGCGACGGTGGCCTCGACAAAGCCCGATTCGTTCAACGTATCGGTGTGGATGGCGACCTGCGTGTCGGTGTCGTCCGCCACGCCCAGGCAGCAGTCGATGGCGGCAGGCGTGGAGCCCCAGTCTTCGTGCAGCTTCAGGCCGATGGCGCCTGCGTCGATCTGCTCGCGCAGCGCGCCCGGCAGGCTGCCGTTGCCCTTGCCCAGGAAGCCGATGTTCATCGGGTACGCATCCGCGGCCTGCAGCATGCGCTGCATGTACCACGGGCCCGGCGTGCAGGTGGTGGCGTAGGTGCCGGTGGCGGGGCCGGTGCCGCCGCCGATCATCGTCGTCACGCCACTGTTGAGCGCCTCGTCGATCTGCTGCGGGCAGATGAAGTGGATGTGCGAGTCGACGCCGCCAGCGGTGACGATCATGCCCTCGCCCGCGATGATCTCGGTGCCGGGGCCGATGACGATGGTCACGCCGGGCTGGATGTCCGGATTGCCCGCCTTGCCGATCGCCGAGATGCGGCCGTGCTTCAGGCCGATGTCGGCCTTGACGATGCCCCAGTGGTCGATGATCAGCGCGTTGGTGATGACGGTGTCGGCGCAGTCCTTCGATTCGCGCTGGCTCTGACCCATGCCGTCGCGGATGACCTTACCGCCGCCGAATTTCACTTCCTCGCCGTAGAGGGTGAAGTCGCGTTCGACTTCGACGATGAGTTCGGTATCGGCCAGGCGCACGCGGTCGCCGGTCGTGGGGCCGAACATTTCCGCATACGCGCGGCGATTGATCTTCAATGTCATGTCCGTGTCTCGCTCAAAGCTTGCCCATCACGCGGCCGGCAAAGCCGTAGACCACGCGGTCACCGGCCAGCGCCACGAGTTCGACCGTGCGCTCCTGCCCCGGCTCGAAGCGCACGGCGGTGCCGGCGGCGATATTGAGCCGATACCCGCGCGCGGCTTCGCGGTCAAAGCGCAGCGCGTCATTCACTTCATAGAAGTGGTAGTGCGAGCCGATCTGCACGGGGCGGTCGCCGGTGTTGGCCACCGTGACCGTCACCGTCGCGCGGCCTGCATTGAGTTCGAGATCGCCGTCTTGCGGCAGGAGTTCACCGGGGATCATGGTGCAAGCCCCCTCAGATGGCCGTGACGAGCAGGCCTGCGCCGTACAGCGCCACGCCCACGCCCGACAGACGCGCCAGCCATGCCAGACGCGGCTTCAGCGCAAAGCCCGCGCCGATGCCGGCGGTGTGCAGCAGCGCCGTCGCCACGGCAAAGCCGCCGACGAAATACGGGAACATGGCCTGCGCCCCGGCGGGGAATTCCGTGCCGTGCGCATAGCCATGGAACAGCGCGAACGCGCCGCACAGCAGCGCACCGCCCCACGTCGGCAGCTGCGCGCGTGCGGCAATCAGCAGGCCGAACACGAGCAGCGATGCGGCGATCATCGGCTCCGCCATCGGCACCGCCACGCCGCCTGCGCCCAGCAGCGCGCCCAGGATCATCAACGCGACAAAGGCGACGGGCGCCCACAGCGCATCGCGCACCGAGCGCGAGGCCAGTGCGCTCCACACGCCCACGGCCACCATCGCCAGCAAGTGGTCTGCGCCTGTGAGCGGATGCAGGAACCCGGCGAGCAGGCTGCCCTCAGCGGTATGGCCCGGATGCCCCGGGTGGGCAAACGCGATGGAGGCGCCAAACGTAAGCGCGATGGCCGCAGCGGGCCGGACGAAGCGAGACAGGGTTGGCGTCATGGCAGGACTCGTAGTGGTGAGTGGCGTGCGGACTTCAAACTTGGAAATCAAAATTCAAACGATGGGGTGGTGGACGGTGACGAGCTTCGTGCCGTCCGGGAACGTGGCTTCGACCTGGATGTCGGGAATCATCTCGGCCACGCCGTCCATCACGTCATTGCGCGTGAGAAGCGTCGTGCCGTAGTGCATCAACTCGGCGACCGTCTTGCCATCGCGTGCGCCTTCCATGATGGCGGCGCTGATGAAGGCGACGGCTTCCGGGTAATTGAGCTTGAGGCCGCGGCCCTTGCGGCGCTCGGCCAGCAAGGCGGCGGTGAAGATCAGCAGCTTGTCTTTTTCGCGCGGGGTCAGTTCCACGAGGGGCTCTCTTCGGTGAGGGTCAATTCAGTTCAGTGCAGATCGGGCGATGCGAGGTCGGGTCGCCAACATGTGGCCGTCATGTAGACCAGAGGCGCAGCGGACGGCCCGCCACGCCATGCATCGGTTCGCGCAGCGCAAGCCACGTCTGTGACAGCAACGCGCGCGCATCTTCGGGCCGGCGTGCGAGCACGCGCAGCAACAAAACGTTTGGCAGGCCGGGCGCATCTTGCGTGAGACACGTGACGCCCGCGCGCAGGTCGGCGTTGTACGGCAGGTGCTCGGCCATCGATTCGGCGAGGGCTTCGGTGGCGCCCTCGCCCACGGCCCACAGCGTGCCGACCACGTGGAAGCCGGCCATGCCCGTCGTCGCATTCAGCACGGGCGATTGCGCGTCGAACGCGGCAGACTCGATCCACAGCGGCTGACCGTTGCAACGCAGAGCGGTGCGCATGGCGATGCGGCCTTCGGCCCATGATTCACCGGCGGCGTGGCGGCCGAGCATGGTGGTGTCCCAACCGATGGCGGTGGCGCCGGGTGCCAGGTCCAGCGTCAGGTCGATGATCGGGCGGGCCTGGTTGAAAACGATGTTCTCTTGCGGCAGCCAGTCGAGCCGCGCCCCCGCCTCCGCCCGGATGGCAACGCGCTGCGTGGCCGTGCGGCCGAGCGACTTGTACCACTTGGTGGCGCCGGGCGTGGTCAGCACGGCGTGCGCATCGGCACCGAGTTCGATGTCGATATCGAGTACATCGCCGCCGGCAATGCCTGCAGGCGGATGCAGCATGACGGCATGGCACACGCCCTCGCCTTCCGGATACAGCGCCTTCTGCACCCGCAGCGGCCCCTGATGCCGGCACGTGGCCAGCACGGTGCGCTCACCGCGCCGTGCAAACGCCAGGTGCAGCGAGGCTTCCCAGGACGCGAACGAATCGGTCTGCGGCGGGACAGGAAAATCGGGATGGCGCATCAGGAAGGCAGCACGGCGGCTAGGAATTTTCTCATCATAGCCAGATGCCACAGATTTGGCATTCGACATTTTCCGTCGAATACCGGGACATCAGCCGGGGCATCAAACGGCGACCAGATCACGCACGCCATCAGCTTCCATATTGGCGCCGTCGCCCTGGGCGATGACCTCGCCACGGCTCATGACGACGTAGCGGTCGGCAATGCTGCGCGCAAAGTCGTAGTACTGCTCGACCAGCAGCACCGACATGCCGAACTCGTCCACCAGGCGCCGCAGCGTGCGGCCGATCTCCTGGATGATCGACGGCTGGATGCCTTCGGTCGGCTCGTCCAGGATCAGCAGGCGCGGCTCGCTCATCAGCGCGCGGCCGATGGCGAGTTGCTGCTGCTGGCCGCCAGACAGATCGCCGCCGCGCCGGCCCTTCATCTCCTTGAGCACTGGAAACAGCTCGTAGATGGAATCGGGCACCTTGGACGGCGCGCGCTTGGCGGCCGCGCCAATCAGCAGGTTCTCTTCCACCGTCAGCCGCGGAAAGATCTCGCGCCCCTGCGGCACATAGGCGAGCCCCTGCGAGACACGCTCATACGCGGGCAGCTTCTGGATGGTGCGCCCTTCCCAATCGATCGCGCCGCTGGCGGTGGGCACCACCCCCATCAAGCATTTGAGCAGCGTCGTCTTGCCCACGCCGTTACGGCCAAGCAGCGTGGTCAGCTTGCCCGTAGGGGCGTCAAAACTGACGTTGCGCAGGATGTGGCTGCCGCCGTAGTACTGGTTCAGTTGTTGGACCTGCAACATCGCGTTCTTTCCTTTTGCCTTGAGAAGGCTCTGAAAAACGTAGCGAGCGGTCCGATGTTGGCCCGAGAAGCGCAGCCGTACACGGGTACGGCGAGCATCACAGGGGCAAGATCGGGACGCGCAGTAGCTTTGCGGAGCCTTCTAACGCCCCAGATAGGATTCGATCACTCGCTCATCGCGCTTGACGGCGTCGAGCGTGCCTTCGGCCAGGACGCTGCCCTCAGCCAGCACGGTCACGCGCCCTTCTGCCCCCGCCAGGGCGGCGACAAACTCCATGTCGTGTTCCACGACCATGATCGAGCACGTGCCACGCAGGCCGTTGAGCAACGTTGCAAGCTGCATCGTCTCTTCATCCGTCATGCCGGCGACAGGCTCATCAAGCAGCAGCAGTTGCGGTTGCTGCATCAGCAGCATGCCGATCTCCAGCCGCTGTTTCTGCCCGTGCGAGAGCAGCCCGGCGGGCCGATAGGCCTCCGCTTCCAGGTGGATGCGGCCGAGCGTTTCTTCGATGCGCTGGCGGCCGTCGCTCAGCAGACGCGCGCGCAGCGAGACCCACCAGCGCTTGTCGGCCTTCATGGCCAGTTCCAGGTTTTCCCACACGGTGTGCTGCTCGAACACGGTCGGCTTCTGAAACTTGCGGCCGATGCCGATCTGCGCGATGCGCGGCTCGGTCAGGCGCAGCAGGTCGATGGTCTGGCCGAGGAAGACACGGCCGGTCACGTCGGCATTGCGCGGCCCGGTCTTGCCGGTAATCACGTCCATCATCGTGGTCTTGCCCGCGCCGTTGGGGCCGATGATGCAGCGCAGCTCGCCGTGGTCGATCGACAGCGTGAGCGCGTTCAGTGCGCGAAAGCCGCCGAAGCGCACGGTCACGTCTTCGAGATACAGAATGGCGCCGTGCGAGACGTCGATCGTGTCCGGCTCGACCAGATGGCCCATGCCGGTGGCGGTGCCCGTCTCGGCACGGTCGGGGAGTTCGGTGAACGTGCTCATGCGTGGTCTCCGGCGGGCGGCGTGGCGGCGGCCGCTTCGCTCGGCGGTGCGGCGGGTGTCGGCAAGCGCTTTTGCAGGCGCCATTGGTTCATCAGTCCCAGCACACCGTTTGGCAGATACAGCGTGACCAGCACAAAGATCGCGCCCAGCACGAACAGCCAGTACTCCGGCACCCATGCGGTCAGCAGCGTCTTCGCGCCGTTGACGAGGAACGCGCCGATGATGGGGCCGATCAACGTGCCGCGCCCGCCCACGGCCACCCACACGGCCATCTCGATGGAGTTGCCCGGCGACATCTCGCCTGGGTTGATGATGCCGACCTGCGGCACGTAGAGCGCGCCCGCAATGCCGCACAGCACGGCGGAGAACGTCCAGACGAACAGCTTGTAGCCGAGCGGGTTGTAACCGGAGAACATCACGCGCGCTTCGGCATCGCGAATGGCGGTGACCACGCGGCCGAACTTGGACGTGACGATGGCGCGGCAGGCGATGAACGCCAGCACGAGCGCCACGAACGTCGCCACGAACAGCACCGTGCGCGTCGGCAATGCGGAGATCGGGAAGCCGAGGATGCGTTTGAAATCCGTAAAGCCGTTGTTGCCGCCAAAGCCCGTCTCGTTACGGAAGAACAGCAGCATGGCCGCATACGTCATCGCCTGCGTGATGATCGACAGGTAGACGCCTTTGACGCGCGAGCGGAAGGCAAAGAAGCCGAACAGCCACGCCAGTACGCCGGGCACCAGAATCACCAGCAGCATCGCCCAGGCGAAATGCTCGGTGCCATGCCAGAACCACGGCAGCTCCTTCCAGTCGAGGAAGACCATGAAGTCCGGCAGGTCGCTCTTGTACACGCCTTCGCGGCCGATGGAGCGCATCAGGTACATGCCCATGCCATAACCGCCGAGCGCGAAGAACAGCCCGTGCCCGAGGCTCAGGATGCCGCAATAGCCCCACACCAGATCGAGCGCCAGCGCCGCGAGCGCGTAGCACATGATCTTGCCGATGAGCGTGAGCGCATACGCCGACAGATGCAGCGGGCTACCCTCCGGCACCAGCAGCGCGCACACCGGCGCGCCAATGCACACGATGAGCGACACGAGCACCAGCGCAGACCACCCGCGCCCCGACAGCAGCGGCATGCGCGCCGGGATATCGAGAGAGAACTTGGTCGTCGTCATATCAGGCCTCGGCGCTGCGGCCCTTCAGGGCGAACAGGCCCTGCGGACGCTTCTGGATGAACAGCACGATCAGCACCAGCACGATGATCTTTGCCAGCACCGCGCCATAGAACGGCTCGATGAATTTGTTGATGAGACCCAGCCCGAACGCACCGATGATCGTGCCGGCCAGTTGCCCCACCCCGCCCAGCACCACGGCCATGAACGAATCGATGATGTAGCTCTGGCCGAGGTCCGGCCCGACGTTGCCGAGCTGCGAGAGCGCGCAGCCGCCCAGGCCGGCAATACCGGCACCGAATGCAAACGCGTAGCTGTCGACCTTCCACGTGCGCACGCCAACGCAGGCCGCCATCGTGCGGTTCTGCGTGGTGGCCCGCACGAACAGGCCCAGGCGCGTGCGGTTGAGCACCGCCCACGCAATCGCCACCACGGCCAGCGCAAACAGCAGGATGACGAGCCGGTTGTACGGCAGCACGAGGCCCGGATACAGCGCAATGCCGCCGCTCATCCAGCTCGGGTTCGCCACCTCCACGTTCTGCGCACCGAAGATCGAACGCACGGCCTGCATCAGCAGCAGGCTGATCCCGAACGTGGCGAGCAGCGTTTCGAGCGGACGGCCATACAGGTGACGCAACACCAGCCGCTCCAGCGCAAAGCCGACGATGGCCGCCGCCAGGAACGCAGCAGGCAGCGCCGCGGGCAGATACCAGTCGAACGCGTTCGGAAAGTAGTTGCGGAAAATCGTCTGCACCACGTAGGTGGCGTAGGCACCGATCATCAGGAACTCACCGTGCGCCATGTTGATGACGCCGATGAGCCCGTAGGTGATGGCTAGCCCAAGCGCCGCCAGCAGCAGCACCGAGCCGAGGCTCAGCCCCGCAAACAGGTTGCCGACCAGCTCGGCCTTGCGTTGCTGCGCGGCGAGGCCGTCGAGCGCCTGTTGGGCCGCGGCGCGCAGTTCATCGTCTGCGCCGCTGTCCTTGGCAAGCAACGGGGCGATGCGCTGGCGCGTCTGCGGGTTGGTGTCGCCCGCAAGCAGCTTGAGCGCCTCGAGCTTCTCGGCATGCGTGCCGTCGTCAAGCGCGAGATTGGCCCAGAGGACATGCAGCTTGCTGCGCAACTCCGGATCGGTTTCATGCTTGCGTGCGGCATCGACAATGGGGCGCGACGCCGTCTCGGGATGCGCAAGCAACGTATCGACGGCCTGCGCGCGCACGGCACGATCGGGCGATTGCAGCACGAAGCCGCTCGCCGCGCTGTCCACTTGCGCACGCAGGGCATTGTTCAGTGTGAGGGACTGCAGATCGTCGGCCTTGACGGTGACGGGTTGGCCAGTGATCGCGTCCAGGTACTTCTCGCCGTCCTGACGCACCATGCCGGCGGCAGGCGCGAAGAACAACGCGTCGTTCTGCAAGGCTTGCAGAATCGGCCCGGCTTGTTCGGCGGGCGCAGCGGTCAGCGCGTTGAGCGCCTTGACCTTGGCATCGAAGTCGTCTCCGGCCAGAGGCTTGAGGTCGGCCTGAGTGAGCGGCTGCCCTGCGGCCCACGATTGGGCGGCAGGTACAGCCACCAAGCACAGGGCGCACAGCAGTGCGGCAAGAAAGCGGGTCATGGCAATCCGATGCGTGGCGGCCGGCACGGAGCCCGGCCAGCCACGTCGTACAGCGTCGTTCAAAAGGCGGCCATGCTCGTCACATGGCCGGCCCGCGAGGTCACATCACTTGCTTGCAACCATGTCGGGCTTGCCTTCGTTGCCGGGGATGTACGGGCTCCACGGCTTGGCGCGGATCACCGTCGGCGTCTTCCACACGACGTTGAACTGGCCATCGCCCCTGACCTCGCCAATCATCACGGGCTTGCTCAGGTGATGGTTGTTGTTCATCACGAGCGTGTAGCCCGACGGCGCCTTGAACTGCTGGCCGTACATCGCCTGACGCACCTTGTCCACGTCGGTGGTGCCGGCCTTTTCGACGGCCTGCTTCCACATCATGATGCCGACGTAGGTCGCTTCCATCGGGTCGTTGGTGACGCGCTTGTCGCCGCCCGGCAGGTTGTTGGCCTTGACCCATGCAGCCCACTTCTTCTTGAAGTCTTCGTTGACGGGGTTCTTGACCGACATGAAGTAGTTCCATGCGGCAAGCTGGCCGGCCAGCGGCTTGGTGTCGATGCCGCGCAGCTCTTCCTCACCGACCGAGAACGCCACCACCGGCACATCCTTGGCCTTCAGGCCCGCGTTGCCGAGTTCCTTGTAGAACGGCACGTTGGAGTCGCCGTTGATGGTCGAGATGACCGCAGTCTTGCCGCCCTGCGAGAACTTCTTGATGTTGGCAACGATGGTCTGGTAATCGGAGTGGCCGAACGGCGTGTAGACCTCTTCGATGTCGCTGTCCTTCACGCCCTTGCTGTGCAGGAACGCGCGCAGGATCTTGTTGGTCGTGCGCGGATAGACGTAATCGGTACCGAGCAGGAAGAAGCGCTTGGCACCGCCGCCTTCCTTGCTCATCAGGTATTCCACGGCCGGAATGGCCTGCTGGTTAGGCGCCGCGCCAGTGTAGAAGACGTTCTTCGACATTTCTTCGCCTTCGTACTGCACCGGGTAGAACAGCAGGCCGTTCAGCTCTTCATACACCGGCAGCACCGACTTGCGCGACACCGACGTCCAGCAGCCGAACGTCACGGCCACCTTGTCCTGCGTGAGCAGCCCGCGCGCCTTCTCGGCAAACAGCGGCCAGTTCGACGCCGGATCCACTACCACCGGCTGGAGCTTGCGGCCCAGCACGCCGCCGCTCTTGTTGATCTCGTCGATGGTCATCAGCGCCACGTCTTTCAACGACGTTTCGGAGATCGCCATGGTGCCTGAGAGCGAATGCAGGATGCCGACCTTGATCGGATCCTTTGCCTGCGCAAACGCCAGGCTCGACATGGACAACAGCGTTGCGCCAGCGACGGCTGACAGCTTCAACAGCTCACGACGTTTCATTGCGGCTCCTCTTGTTGGTAGTGAGAACGACTCCCGGGGCCGAAAGTGCAACTACCGTGCCATCGCTTTTCGCTCGCTCGATGGGAAATCGGCGCCAAAACGGTGCCAATACCGCTCCAACTCCGCGCATTGGGGCGTGGTCGTGCTCAGACGTGGGGCAGGCGTCGATAAGCAACAAAACGGGCGAAGCGCAAGCTCACGCGCGCGCAAAAAGAAAGGCCGGCATTGCGCCGGCCCTTGGAAGCCTGAAGAGCGTGCCGCTAGGAGTAGCGGCGCGAGATCGTTTCTGCCACGCACACCGGGCGCTCCTGTCCTTCACGCTCGAACGTCACGGCCCACGTCATCTGTGCACCGGTCAGGGCGGGGGCATTGGGCAGCGGCGGCAGCAGCTCCATCTCGAGCAGCTTCACGCGCGCTCGCACGCGGCTGCCAACCGGCACGGGTGCCGTAAAGCGGACCCGGTTCAGGCCGTAATTGACGCCCATTTTCACGTCGGACATCTTCAGGGCCTTCTCCATCAGCATCGGCAACAGCGACAGCGTCAGGAACCCGTGCGCCACCGGCGCGCCAAACGGCGATTCGCGCTTGGCGCGTTCCACATCGACGTGAATCCACTGGTGATCGCCCGTGGCCTCGGCAAACAGGTTCACCTGGTGCTGCGTGATCTCGGTCCAGTCGCTCACCGCGACTTCCTGGCCGACCAGCCCCTTGAGCTCGTCGAGCGATTCGATGATGCGCATGTGGTTTGTCTCCTCGGGTGGTGGAATGCGCAGCGAATCAGACTTTGGGCCGGCGGCCGAACAAGCCCATGCCAGTCACCGTGCAGACCAGTTCGCCGCGCTGGTTGCGTGCTTCCCAGCGGTTGACCGCCACGCCGCGATCCGGCTTCGACTGGGACGGCCGCACTTCCATACACGTGCTCGACACCGACAGCGTATCGCCCGGATACACCGGCTTGATCCAGCGGATCTCGTCCACGCCAGGCGAACCCATGCTGGCCGCCTTGCTCAGGAAACCCTGCACCATCAGCCGCATCATGATCGAGCATGTCATCCAGCCGCTCGAAATGATCCCGCCGTAGATGCTGTGCTTGGCCGCCTCTTCGTCGATGTGGAACGGCTGGGGATCGTACTGCCGCGCAAAAGTCAGGATCTCTTCTTCGGTGACGGTGTACGTGCCCATCTCCAGCGTACGGCCGACCTCGAAATCGTCGAAGTAAAACTCGTACGACCGCGTTGCTTCTACCATGTTGTCTCCTCCAAATGACAACGCCCCGCACGAATGCGGGGCGCTCGAACTTGCGCTTATGCTGCGTTCTTGAAGCCCGCCAGCGATGCGAACCGTGCCAGGTGGTGATCCACGTCGCCCAGCGTCGTGTTGATCATCGTCAGGCGCTTGAACATGTGCGCGGCCGGCAGCTCGTTCGTCACGCCCATGCCGCCGTGCAACTGCACGGCTTCCTGGCCGACGTCACGCGCTGCCTGACCCACGCGCGCCTTGGCCGCCGACACATAACGGCGGCGCGCCTCGGCATCGCCGTCCTCAAAGTGCGCGGCAGCGAGATACGTGATCGAACGCGCCTGCTCCGCGTGGATGAACATGTCGACCATGCGGTGCTGCAGCGCCTGGAAGCGTGCGATCGGCACGCCGAACTGCTGCCGCGTCTTCGTATATTCGAGCGTGGCGGCATTCAGCGCATCGATCAGGCCGATCGCTTCCGCGCACAGCAGCACGCAGCCCAGGTCTGCGACGGCATCGATCGTCTCCCATGCCTCGCCGACCTTGCCGAGCAGCGTGGCCGGCGCGTTGTCGAAGCGGATGTCAGCGGCACGCAGGTTGTCGATGGTGCGGTAGTCCTTGACCGCCACACCGGCTGCATCGTGGTCAACCAGGAACAGCGACAGGCCGGCAGTGTCACGCGCTTCGCCGCCGGTGCGTGCCGACACGATGAGCTTGCCGGCCTGCGCGCCGTGCACGACGACGGTCTTCTCGCCCGTAAGCGCCCAGCCGCTGCCCTGCTGGGCGGCGCGCGTCGTCACGTTGAAGAGTTCGTAGCGCGACTGGCGTTCGTGGAACGCGATGGCGAGCTTCACGGCGCCACCGGCCACGTCTTCGAGCAGTGCGTCCTGTCCGCCCGCCAGCTTGAGTGCCTGGGCACCGAGCACGGTGGCCTGATAGGGCTCCACCACGAGGCCACGGCCGAGTTCCTGGATCACTACCAGGAGGTCCATCGCGCGGCCGTCAAAGCCGCCTTGTGCTTCCGGCACTGGCAACGCGGTGAGGCCCAGTTCGGCCAGCGCGTCCCAGTGCGCCTGGGACACGCCTTCGGGCGAGTACACCACCTTGTTGCGCGCCTCGAAACCGTAGTCCTTGTCGATGAAGCGGCGCACTGCATCGGCCAGTTGCTTCTGTTCGTCGGTGAACGAGAAATCCATGGTTGTCTCCGTTATCCGTTGCTCGTTAGACGCCGAGGATCATCTGGCTGATGATGTTGCGCTGGATCTCGTTCGACCCGCCGTAGATCGAGGTCTTGCGATAGTTGAAGTAGTACGGTGCCAGGGGCGCGGCATCGTTGTCGCCCGTGATGGCCTGTTGCGTTTCGCCTTCCAGGTAGCTGGGGTCGAACGGCTGGGCATACGGCCCGGCAGCCTCGACCATCAGCTCGGTCAGCATCTGCTGGATCTGCGTGCCCTTGATCTTGAGCAGCGACGCCTCCGGGCCGGGCCCCTTGCCGGCGCTCTCGCTCGACACCACGCGCAGCACCGTCATTTCGAGGGCCAGGAGTTCGATCTCGAGCGAAGCCACCTTGGCCGCGAACACCGGATCCTCCAGCAGCGGCTTACCGTTCTTCTGATGCTGCAGAGCGACGCGCTTGAGGAACGCCAGTTCGCGCTTGGAATTGCCCACGCGCGCAATGCCGGTGCGCTCATGGCCGAGCAGGTACTTGGCGTACGTCCATCCACGGTTTTCTTCGCCGATGAGGTTTTCAACCGGCACCTTCACGTTGTCGAAGAACACCTCGTTCACTTCGTGTTCTTCATCGAGCATGATGATCGGCCGCACGGTGATGCCCGGCGTCTTCATGTCGATGAGCAGGAACGAGATGCCTTCCTGCTTCTTGGCTTCCGGGTCCGTGCGCACGAGACAGAAGATCATGTCGGCGTGCTGGCCGAGCGTGGTCCAGGTCTTCTGGCCGTTGACGATGTAGTGATCGCCCTCGCGCACGGCGCGTGTCTTGAGCGAGGCCAGGTCCGAACCGGACCCCGGCTCGGAATAGCCCTGGCACCACCAATCTGTGCAGTCCAGAATGCGCGGCAGGTAGTAGCGCTTCTGCGCTTCGTTGCCGTACTTCATGATGACCGGCGCCACCATGCTCACGCCAAACGGCAGCACGCCGGGCGCGCCAATCTGCGCGCACTCTTCGTCCCAGATGTGCTTCTGGATGGGAGACCAGCCCGTGCCGCCCCACTCGACAGGCCAGTGCGGCACGGACCAGCCCTTGGCCGCGAGCGCCTTGTGCCAGCGGACGAAATCGTCGCGGTTCAGGCGGCGGTGGTTCAACACCTTGTCCTGGATGTCCTTGGGCAGGTTGGCTTGCAGCCAGCTGCGGACTTCCTGGCGGAACGCATCGTCGGCCGCCGAGTAGTTCAGATCCATGCCTGTCTCCTGTGGTTGGCTCTCCGCTGCGGCAAACCAGCGAAGAACGTTCTTGTCGGACCGGCGCGGACCCGAATCGGGCAACTAGTGCACGGGCTGCTTGAGCGCCTCGGGCACCAACAGCGGCATCACGTCGATGCCCTCCTCTGCCAGCTCCCGCGCTTCTTCCAGCGAGGCCGTCCCGCGAATCCCGCGCTCCGGCGCCTCGTTGTAATGCATACGGCGCGCCTCTTCGGCAAACCGCTCGCCAACGTCCTCCGTATTGGCCAGGACATGGCGGACGGCCTTCAGATAGAGCTGCTGCAGGGTCGCGGCTTGCGCGCGAGCCTCGCTTGCCGCTGCCTTGGCGGTGCCGTCCTTCGCGGAGGTCTCCGCCCGGGACGACGACAGGTTCAGGCGCGGTGCACTCGGCAGGCGCTCAACCTCGGTGTGACCGCAAACCGGGCACGTCAACAGCCCGCGTTCCTGCTGCGATTGGAGGTCGGCATCGGAGCCGAACCAGCCTTCGAAGCGGTGGTCATTGGCACAGCGGAGGTCCAGCACTTTCATGATCGGTCCAGCGCGTGGGGATGAGTGTATCCCCGATTCGGAAATTTGTGAACGGTCGTGCTAATTTTTTCGCACGACCGTTCGCCACAGGATTGACTAACAGAAGATGGGGGCGGAAAACCGCAAGTACAAGCGGATCAGGCGCCACTCGGGGCCCACGCGCCCGACAAGATCTTCTCGAGCCAGAACACCCCGATGATGGTTTTCACGTCGGAGATCTTGCCCTCGCGCACCCAGTCGATCAACTGGCCTGCCGGCGCGATGAAGGTCTCCAGGAACTCGCCTTCGTCAAGCGCGGCATCGCCCTGCTTCAGGTCGCGCGCAAGATAGATGTCGATAAATTCGGTGGAGTACGAAATGACCGGATGGATGCGCGTGAGATAGTCCCAGCGCTCGGCCGTGTAGCCGGTTTCCTCGCGCAGTTCGCGCTTGCCGCATGCCAGTCCGCCTTCTTCCGGGTCGAGCTTGCCGGCCGGGAACTCGATCATCACCTGCCCGACCGGGTAGCGAAATTGCCGCTCCATCAGCACGGTACCGTCATCAAACAGCGGAATCATCATGACGGCGCCTGGATGGATCAGGTATTCCCGGCTGGCATGGCGCCCGTCCGGCAGGCGGACAATGTCCTGCTTGAGCGTCAGGAACTTCCCCTGGTGCATCAAGGCAGACGCAATGGGGGTCTCGCGCAGGCCGGCATCGGCATCGTCCGCGGCGTTGGCGGGGGTGTTCGGGTTCGGTGGGGTGGAATCGGACATGGCAGGCTCTCATGCCGAGACAGAGAGGACCTGCCCGGCGGGTTCAACGGGGATGACGAACCAGGTATTGCCAAGTGAAGCCGGGAAACGCAAACACCAGCATCAGGCAAGCGGTGATCGCGTAGAACTGCCAGCCCTGCGCAAACGCATTGCCCTGGCTCGATTCAATGCCGAAGCCGACCAGCCCAACCACCACATACATGGCAATCAGCTCGGCGCCGCGCAGCCAGAACGGCTTGCGCGGCCAGCGTGCCGGCACCAGGGCGAGCACGCGTTGATTGACGAACGGCAGGTTCGCACACACCAGTGCCAACACGATGACAAACAGGCCGCCCGTCGAGGTGCTCATGGTGCCGGCTACTTTACGAAGCCAGCGTGAGGCGAATGGCCTGGTAGCACAGGCTCATCAGGCCGGCCGGGAAGATGCCGAGCACCAGCACCAAGAGGCCATTGACGGACAGCAGCGAGCGCAGGCCGAAGGTCGCTTCCACGGGGCCCTCGTCGGCCGGTGCATCGAAGTACATCACCTTCACGACACGCAGGTAGTAGAACGCACCCACCAGAGAGAACAGGACCGCCACCACGGCGAGCCACGGCATGCCTGCATCGACCACCGCGCCCAGCACCGACAGCTTGGCATAGAAGCCGACCGTCGGGGGCAGGCCCGCCAGCGACATCATCATGAACAGCATGAGCAATGCAAACCACGGGCTCTTCTTCGACAAGCCCTTCAGGTCGGCGATCTCCTCGGCCTCGTAGCCTTTGCGCGCCAGCAGCAGGATCACGCCGAAGGCGCCCAGCGCGGTCAGCACGTACGTGATGGCGTAGAACATCGACGCACTGTAGGCTTGAGCCGTCAGATCCGGCTTGCCGGAGCTCACGCCCGACAACATGCCGAGCAGCAGGAAGCCCATGTGGGACACCGTCGAATAGCCCAGGAGGCGCTTGAAGTTCGTCTGAACCACACCGGTGATGTTGCCGACGGCGAGCGACACGATGGCCAGCACGATCAGCATGTTCTGCCAGTCGAATGCCAGCGGGAGCAGCCCTTCCACCAGGATGCGCAGCGCCATCGCGAACGCCGCCACCTTGGGCGCGCCGGCAATCAGCAGCGTCACTGCCGTGGGCGAGCCTTGATAGACATCCGGCACCCACATGTGGAACGGCGCCACACCGAGCTTGAAGGCCAGGCCGGCAACGATGAAGACCACGCCAAACACGAGGATCGTCTTGTTGATCTCACCGCTCTTGATGGCGTCGAACACCTTGCCCAGTTCGAGCGAACCGGTTGCGCCGTAGAGCATCGACATGCCGTAGAGCAGCAGCCCCGAAGCCAGCGCACCCAGGATGAAGTACTTCATCGCCGATTCGGACGACACGTTGGAGCGACGGCGCAGAGCAACCAGCGTGTACGAAGCGAGCGACAGCAACTCCAGGCCCAGGTACAGCACCAGGAAGTTGTTGCCGGTGATCATAACGACCTGCCCACCCAACGTGAACAAGCCGAACATGTAGAACTCGCCGGCCGACATCTCGCGATCGTTCAGATAGCGGCGCGTATAGACCAGCGTCACGAACAGCGTCAGCGCGCAGAACGACGACAGCACGTTGGCCATCGGGTCGATCACGGCCATGTTGCCGAATGCGTAGTGCGTTTCACCGGCGGCGGCATTCAACGCAAACCAGACCGTCAGCACCAGCGTGATCACCAGCGAGACCGGATAGGCAACGCTGCTCCGGTTCTTGCCGCGCGCCAGATCGATCCAGTTGACGGCACCAATGCCTAGCGCGAGAAAAATGATTGGGGCAACAGCCGCAATGGAGGAGGACGATTGCATAGTTTCTTCTCGCTGCTTACAGCTTGGTCTGGGCCACGTGGTTCAGCAGATTGACCACGGACGCATGCATGACATCGGTGAAAGGCTTCGGATACAGGCCCATGTACAGGGTGGCGATCGCCAGCACGCCCAGCATGAAGAACTCACGGCAATTCAGGTCCTTCAGCTCGGCTACGTGCTTGTGCGTCACATCGCCGAAGATCACGCGCTTGACCATCCACAGCGAATACGCCGCACCAAAGATCAGCGCGGTGGCTGCCAGCAGACCGATCCAGAAATTGAACTGGACCGAACCCAGGATCACCATGAATTCGCCCACGAAGCCCGAGGTGGCCGGCAGACCGCAGTTGGCCATCGCAAAGAAGACCGACAGCGCTGCGAACTTCGGCATCGTGTTCACCACGCCGCCGTAATCGGCGATCTGGCGCGAGTGCACACGGTCATACAACACGCCGATGCACAGGAACATCGCACCGGAGATGAAACCGTGCGAGATCATCTGAACGATGCCGCCCTCGATACCGATCTCGTTGAAGATGAAGAAGCCCAGCGTGACGAAGCCCATGTGGGCGATCGACGAATACGCGACCAGCTTCTTCATGTCGGCCTGCACCAGCGCCACCAGGCCGATGTAGATGACGGCCACCAGCGAGATCGCGATGATGAACGCAGACAGGCTGTGGCTCGCATCGGGTGCGATCGGCAGCGAGAACCGCAGGAAGCCATACGCGCCGAGCTTCAGCATGATCGCGGCCAGCACGACGGAGCCGCCGGTCGGCGCCTCCACGTGGGCGTCCGGCAACCACGTGTGCACCGGCCACATAGGTACCTTCACGGCGAACGCCATGAAGAAAGCGATGAACAACAGGATCTGCTCGTTCATCGACAGCTTGACCTGGTGCCACTGCAGGATTTCGAACGTGCCGCTGTGGAAGTACAGGTACAGCAGTGCGATCAGCATCAGCAGCGAGCCGAGCAGCGTGTACAGGAAGAACTTGATGGCTGCATACACGCGGTTCGGTCCGCCCCACACGCCGATGATGATGTACATCGGAATCAGCGTGGCCTCGAAGAACACGTAGAACAGCAGGCCGTCGAGCGCCGCGAACACGCCAATCATCAGGCCCGACAGGATCAGGAACGCAGCCATGTACTGGGCCACGCGCTCGGTGATCACCTCCCAGGCCGAGATCACGACGATCACGGTGATAAAGGCAGTCAGCACCACGAACCACATCGACAGGCCGTCCACGCCGAGGTAGTAGCTGATGTGGAAGCGCTCGATCCAGGTCGACTTCTCGACGAACTGCATCGCGGCCGTCGACTTGTCGAAGCCCGTGACGAGCGGCAGCGTCATCACGAAGCTGATCAGCGAGCCGATCAGCGACATCCAGCGGACATAACCGGGATTGCGGTCTGAGCCCGAGGCCAACACCAGCACGCCGAAGAAGATCGGCAGCCAGATCGCAAAAGACAGAACCATTTTTGTAATCCCTTATTTGCCTGCCAGGAACACGAAGTACGTCAGCAGCGCTACCGTGCCGATGATCATCGCGAACGCATAGTCATAGATAAAGCCGGACTGGAGCAGGCGCACGACACTCGCGAACCAGCCCACCAGACGCGCGCTGCCGTTGACGACCACGCCGTCGATCACGCCCTGATCGCCGCCCTTCCACAGGCCGCGGCCGAACTTGACCGCCCCGTTGGCAAAGACGATCTCGTTGATCTTGTCCATGTAGTACTTGTTGTCCAGCAGCTTGTAGACGCCGGAGAAACGCTTGGCGATCGCCGCCGGAATATCCGGCCGCTTCAGGTAGAAGAACCATGACAGCACGACACCCGCCACCAGCAGAATGAACGGTGCCGATGTAAAGCCGTGCAGCGCCATCGCCACCCAGCCGTGGAAGTCTTCGGCCAGCACCTTCATGGCTTCATGGTTTTCGCCGTTGAAGATGACTTCCGAAAAGACCACGCCGTGCTTGAAGAACTCACCGAACAGCATCGGCTGGATCGCCATCGCACCGATGATGACCGACGGGATAGCCAGCAGCACCAGCGGCACCGTCACCACCCATGGCGACTCGTGCGGCTTCTCGCCCGGCGCCAGACCATGGTGCTCGTTGCCGCCGTCTTCCTCTTCGTGGTGCTCGTCGTGATGCTGATCGGCCTTGCCGAAACGCTCCTCGCCGTGGAACACCAGGAAATACATGCGGAACGAATAGAACGCGGTCACGAACACGCCGGCCAGCACCGCCCAGTAGGCGAACTGCGCGCCCGGCAGGTGCGATTCACGCACCGCCTCGATGATCGAATCCTTCGAATAGAACCCCGAGAAGAACGGCGTACCGATCAGCGCCAGCGAACCCACGAGCGACGTCAGCCACGTGATCGGCATGTACTTGCGCAGGCCGCCCATGTTGCGCATGTCCTGATCGTGGTGCATGCCGATGATGACCGAGCCGGCACCAAGGAACAGCAGCGCCTTGAAGAACGCGTGCGTCATCAGGTGGAACACGGCCACCTGGTAGGCTGAAGCGCCCAGCGCCACCGTCATATAGCCGAGCTGCGACAGCGTCGAGTACGCCACCACGCGCTTGATGTCGGTCTGGATGATGCCGAGGAAGCCCATGAACAGCGCGGTGATGGCGCCGATGACCAGCACGAACGACAGCGCGGCGTCCGACAGCTCGAACAGCGGCGACATGCGCGCTACCATGAAGATACCGGCCGTCACCATGGTCGCCGCGTGGATCAATGCGGAAATCGGCGTCGGGCCTTCCATCGAGTCCGGCAGCCACACGTGCAGCGGGAACTGTGCGGACTTGCCCATCGCACCGATGAACAGACAGATGCAGGCCACCGTCAGCATGTGCCAGTCGGTGCCCGGGAAGCCAATGGCGGCCAGCTTGTCACGAGCGGCAAACACGTCTGCGTAGCTCAGGCTACCGCTGTATGCGAGCAGCAGACCGATACCGAGCACGAAGCCGAAGTCACCCACGCGGTTGACCAGGAACGCCTTCATGTTGGCGTAGATGGCCGTCGGACGCTTGAACCAGAAACCGATCAGCAGGTACGAGACCAGGCCCACTGCTTCCCAGCCGAAGAACAGCTGCAGGAAGTTGTTGCTCATCACGAGCATCAACATCGAGAACGTGAACAGCGAGATGTAGGCAAAGAAGCGGTTGTAGCCCGGGTCTTCGTGCATGTAGCCGATGGTGTAGATGTGAACCATCAGCGACACGAAGGTCACCACGCACATCATCATCGCCGTGAGCGAATCGATGAGGAAGCCGACTTCCATCTTCAGCGGGCCGAGCGTCATCCATTCATAGACGGTGCCGTTGTAGCCCGCACCATTCATGACATCGGACAGCGTGAGCGCCGAGAGAACAAAGGCGATCGCAACACCAAGGATGGTGACGCTGTGGGACGCCGCGCGGCCGATCTTCTCGCCGAAGAACTTCGTGCCGAACAGCCCGGCGATCGCCGCGCCGGCCAGCGGCGCGAGCGGAATCGCCAGCAGCAGGTTGGGATTGAGCGTGGTTGCCATGGAGCTTCTTATCAGTGGTTGCGCCGGTCAGCCCTTGAGGCTGTCCAGATCGTCGACGTTGATGGTGTCCAGGTTACGGAACAGCACCACCAGGATGGCGAGACCGATCGCGGATTCCGCCGCGGCCACCGTCAGGATGAAAAACACGAACACCTGCCCCGCCAGGTCGCCCAGGTAATGGGAGAACGCGACGAAGTTCAGGTTGACCGCGAGCAGCATCAGCTCGATCGCCATCAGCAGCACGATGACGTTCTTGCGGTTCAGGAAGATGCCGACGATGCTGATGGCAAACAGCACCGCACCGAGCACGAGGTAATGGGCAAGGGATAGCGAAGACATGTGGGTTCTCCCGGGGCTCAGCTGTTCGATTCAGCCGAAGCTGCGCCAGACGACTTTTCCGCCGGCATCGAAACCAGGCGCACGCGGTCCTTGCGTTGCACGCGGATCTGCTCGGCCGGGTTTTGTGTCTTGGTGTCCTTGCGGCGGCGTGCCGTCAGCGCAACGGCTGCGACGATCGCCAGCAGCAGCACCGCGCCCGCCACTTCAAAGGCGTAGATGTAGTCGGTGTAGATCAGCTTGCCGAGCGCCTGCGTATTCGGGCCGTTGAAACCCTTGGGCAATTCCTGCACCGGCTGTACGCGCCCCATGAAGGTCTTGGTCAGCACCACGGCCATTTCCAGGATGATGACAACACCCACGAAGGCGGCCATGGGCACGTAAGTCCAGAAATCCCGCCGCAGGTGCTCGATGTCGATGTCGATCATCATCACCACGAAGAGGAACAGCACCATCACCGCCCCCACGTAGACCAGCACCAGCGTGATGGCCAGAAACTCGGCCTTGAGCAGCATCCAGATCGCCGCCGCGGTAAAGAACGAGAGCACGAGGAACAGCGCCGCGTGCACGGGATTCTTCGCGGTGATGACCTTCAGCGCTGAGAGCACCAGCACGAGCGCGAAACAGTAGAAGATGATCGTCGTGATTTCCATGATCCTGACGCGTGCCGTTTTGCGGCACGCGCTTGTCCAAAGCCGTGGCGGCAAGATTGCGACTTGCCGCCATAGCTGGTTGGCTCACGAGGAGCCGAAGTCCTTGCGGGAGTTCAACTGCGCCGCCCGCCAACTGCCCGGCGGGCGTCCTGAATCAGCGGTACTTTGCGTCAGCCGCCTTGTTGGCCGCGATTTCCGGCTCGAAGCGGTCACCCACGGCCAGCAGCATGTCCTTGGTGAAATACAGGTCGCCGCGCTTCTCACCGTGGTATTCCAGGATGTGCGTCTCGACGATGGCGTCCACCGGGCAAGCTTCCTCGCAAAAGCCGCAGAAAATGCATTTGGTCAGGTCGATGTCGTAGCGCGTGGTACGGCGGGTGCCGTCGTCGCGCTGGTCGGACTCGATCGTGATGGCCAGGGCCGGGCAGACGGCTTCGCACAGCTTGCAGGCGATGCAGCGCTCTTCTCCGTTCGGATAGCGACGCAGCGCATGCAGGCCGCGGAAGCGCGGCGACAGCGGCGTCTTCTCTTCCGGAAAGAGAACGGTGATCTTGCGCGCAAACAGGTAGCGCCCGGTCAGCGCCAGCCCCTTGAAGAGTTCCTTCAGGAGCAGGCTGTTAAAGAATTCCTTGATGGCAAGCAACATGGTGCCTTCCTATTGTCCCGTTACTTCCAGATATTCCACGGCGACACCAACCAGATGGCGACGACGACCAGCCAGCCCACAGTGAGCGGAATGAAGATCTTCCAGCCCAGGCGCATGATCTGGTCATAGCGATAGCGCGGGAACGATGCACGCAGCCAGATGAAGACCGACAGCAGCAGGAAGACCTTGATCAGCAGCCAGAAGAAGCCCGGGATCCAGTTGAACACCGGCGCGTCGATGGGCGGAGCCCAGCCCCCCAGGAACATCGTTGCCGTCATCGCCGAGATGACGATCATGTTGATGTACTCAGCCAGGAAGAACAGCGCGAACGCCATACCGGAGTACTCGATCATGTGGCCGGCCACGATTTCAGACTCGCCTTCGACCACATCGAACGGATGGCGGTTGGTTTCGGCCACGCCGGAGATGAAGTACACGCCGAACATCGGCAGCAGCGGCAGCCAGTTCCACGACAGGATGTTGACGCCGTGGTCTGCAAAGAAGCCGCGGTTCTGCGAGTTGACGATGTCCGAGAGGTTCAGGCTGCCCGTCACCATCAGCACCGTCACCAGCGCGAAGCCCATGGCGATTTCGTACGAGATCATCTGAGCGGACGCACGCATCGCACCCAGGAATGCGTACTTCGAGTTGGAGGCCCAACCCGCCAGGATCACACCGTACACGCCCACCGAACTGATTGCCATCACGTACAGCAGGCCCGCGTTGATGTTCGATACCACGGCTTCCGCCTGGAACGGCACCACCGCCCAGATCGCCACCGCGGGCATCAGCACCATCAGCGGCGCAATGATGTACATGCCTCGGCTGACCGCGCTCGGCACCATGACTTCCTTGAGCAGCAGCTTCAGCACGTCGGCAATCGGCTGCAGGAGGCCCATCGGGCCCACCCGGTTCGGACCCAGGCGCACGTGCATCCAGCCGATGAGCTTGCGCTCCCAGAGGATCAGGTACGCCACACAGAGCAGCAGCGGCACGACGATGCAGACCGCGCGGACCAGCGTCCAGATCAGCGGCCACCAGCCACCAAAGGTGGCGGTACCGAAAGAAGTAATCGACTCGATCATGTTGACCCTTACACCGTAGCCGCCAGCGCGGACGATTCAACCTTCTCAACGCTTACCGCGCCGAACATCGCGCCCAGTTGAGCCGAGGCTTCGGTGGCGGCAGGCACACGGATCACGCCAGAGGCCAGCGATTTGTCCAGCACGGCCGGCAGCACCACGCTGGCCTGCCCTTGCGTCACGCGCACGGCATCGCCATTGGAGAGACCAAGTTGCGCGTACAGATCGGCCGGCAGGCTGGCACGCACTGCAGCACGTGCGGCGGCCGTCAGTTGCAGCGAACCCGCGCGGCGAACGATCGGATCGGCGTGGTAAATCGGCACGTCGGCCAGGCGCTCAATGCCGGCGTTGGTGACTGCCGGAGCCGTGGTCTGCGCCGTGGTTGCGTTGGACAGACGATCGGCGGCCGGCGTGGCGAGCACTTCGTCACGCACTGCTTCGGAGCTGTCGTACTCGAAGCCCGAAACGTTCAGCAGGTTGCCCAGCACACGAAGGACCTTCCACGCCGGACGCGAATCGCCCAGGCTGCGGACCACGCCGTTGAAGCTCTGCGGCAGGCCTTCACAGTTGACAAAGGTGCCCGAGGTTTCTGTGAACGGTGCCGTCGGCAGCAGTACGTCTGCGTATTCGAGCGCGGCACGCGATGCAAACGGCGACAGCACGACCACGGTATCAGCTTGGTCCAGCGCCGCACGCGCTTGTGCCGGATTGGCGGAGTCGAACTCCAGCTCTGCGCCCAGCAGCACATAGGCGCGAAGCGGTTGCGCGAGCATGGCCGCGGCGTCGAGGCCGTTGCCTTGCGGCAGTGCGCCGGCAATGTAGCCGCCCACGGTGTTGGCTGCTTCGGTCAGGAAGCCCAGCGTGGCACCGGTCTGCTGCGCAACCCATTGGGCCAGCGCGTGCAGTCGCGAGAATTGCGGATGCGCCACCGCAGCATTGCCGAGGAACACGGCCTTGCGCTCGCCCGAAGCGAGGCTCGCGGCAATGCGCTTGGCAACGTCACCGGCTTCGATGCCGTCGGTGCCGCCCGGACGGGCCACGTTGTTGGCAGCCGCCACGGCCACCGCGACTTGCGACAGCAACGCAAGCCACTGCGACGGCGCGCCCAGCAGTTGCGTAGCCGGCATCAGCAGATCTTCACCACCGGCACCGATCACGCTCAACTGCGCGCCCTTCTTGCCGGCCTGGCGCAGACGCGCGGCCAGCAGCGGATGATCCTTGCGCAGGAACGAACCCACGATCAGCGCACGCTGCAGCAGCGAAACGTCGGCGATCGGCATGCCCAGCCACGGTGCGCCGGTCGGCTTGACCGAGAAATCGGACTGGCGCAGGCGGAAGTCGACGTTGTCGCTGCCGATGCCACGCACCAGCTTCTGAAGCAGGAACAGCTCTTCCAGCGTGCTGTGCGGGCTGGCGAGCGCGCCGATCTGCTCGGCACCGTGGTCGCGCTTGATGCTGTTCAGACCGTTGGCGACGTATTCCAGCGCTGTGGTCCAGTCGACGGCCTTCCACTGACCGCCTTGCTTGAGCATCGGCTGGGTCAGGCGGTCGTCGCTGTTCAGGCCTTCGTAGGCGAAGCGGTCCTTGTCGGACAGCCAGCATTCGTTGATCGCCTCGTTGTCCAGCGGCAGCACGCGCATCACACGCTGGTTCTTGGTTTGGACGATCACGTTGGCGCCCAGGCCATCGTGGGGCGACACCGACTTGCGGCGTGCCAGCTCCCACGTGCGGGCCGAGTAGCGGAACGGCTTACTGGTCAGCGCACCGACCGGGCACAGGTCGATCATATTGCCCGACAGTTCGGAGTCGACCGTCTGGCCAACGAATGTCGTGATTTCCGAATGCTCACCGCGGTTGAGCATGCCGAGCTCCATCACGCCAGCGACTTCCTGGCCGAAGCGGACGCAACGCGTGCAGTGAATGCAGCGCGTCATCTCTTCCATGGAGATCAGTGGGCCCACGTTCTTGTGGAACACCACGCGCTTCTCTTCCTTGTAGCGCGATTCGGACTTGCCGTACCCGACGGCCAGATCCTGCAGCTGGCACTCGCCGCCCTGATCGCAGATCGGGCAATCCAGCGGGTGGTTGATCAGCAGGAACTCCATCACGGACTTCTGCGCCTTCACCGCCTTCTCGGAGTTGGTGAAGACCTTCATGCCCGCCGTCACCGGCGTGGCGCAGGCCGGCAGTGCCTTGGGCGCCTTCTCGACCTCGACCAGACACATCCGGCAGTTGGCCGCGACCGATAGCTTGCGGTGATAGCAGAAGTGAGGAATGTAGGTGCCCGCCTGGCGAGCCGCCTCCATCACCAGGCTGCCTTCGGCAACCTCGACCTTCTTGCCATCGATTTCGATTTCAACCATGTTCTGCCACGCTTAAATGTAGGTGGGCACCATGCACTGCTTGTGTTCGACGTGATACGCGAACTCATCCCAGTAGTGCTTGAGCATGCCGCGGACCGGCATCGCAGCGGCATCGCCGAGCGCGCAGATGGTCCGGCCCATGATGTTTTCGGCCACGCTGTTCAGCAGGTCCAGGTCTTCCTGGCGACCCTTGCCGTGCTCGATGCGATCGACCACGCGGTACAGCCAGCCCGTACCTTCGCGGCAAGGCGTGCACTGGCCGCACGATTCTTCGTAATAGAAGTACGACAGGCGCAGCAGCGACTTCACCATGCAGCGTGTTTCGTCCATCACAATGACCGCGCCCGAACCCAGCATCGACCCGGCCTTGGCAATCGAGTCATAGTCCATGTCCGAGGCCATCATCAGGTCGGCCGGCACGACCGGCGCCGACGACCCACCCGGGATGACGGCCTTGAGCTTCTTGCCGCCGCGCATGCCGCCGGCCAATTCAAGCAACTTGGGGAACGGCGTGCCGAGGGGAATTTCGTAGTTGCCCGGGCGTTCAACGTCGCCGGACACCGAGAAGATCTTCGAGCCGCCGTTGTTGGGCTTGCCCATCTTCAGGTAGTTGTCCGGGCCGATCGCCAGGAGGAACGGCACTGCGGCAAAGGTTTCGGTGTTGTTGATCGTCGTCGGCTTGCCGTACAGGCCGAAGCTCGCCGGGAACGGCGGCTTGAAGCGCGGCTGGCCTTTCTTGCCTTCCAGCGACTCGAGCAGCGCGGTTTCTTCGCCACAGATGTACGCGCCATAGCCATGGTGAGCATGCAGCTGGAAGCTGAAACCCGAGCCGAGGATGTTGTCGCCCAGGAAGCCAGCGGCGCGCGCTTCTTCCAGCGCCTCTTCGAAGCGCTTGTAGACTTCCCAGATCTCGCCGTGGATGTAGTTGTAGCCCACGGTGATGCCCATCGCATAACCGCCGATGGCCATGCCTTCAATCAGCGCATGCGGGTTGTAGCGCAGGATGTCGCGATCCTTGAACGTACCCGGCTCGCCCTCGTCCGAATTGCAGACGAGATACTTCTGCCCCGGGAACTGACGCGGCATGAAGCTCCACTTCAGGCCCGTGGGGAAGCCCGCACCGCCGCGGCCACGCAGGCCCGACGCCTTCACGTCGGCAATGACCTGCTCGGGCGAGACCTTCTCGGTGAGGATGCGCTTGAGCTGCTGATAGCCACCACGCTTGACGTAGTCTTCGAGGTGCCAGTTGTCGCCGTTCAGGCCGGCGAGAATCAGCGGCTGGATGTGTCGATCGTGCAGGGAGGTCATTTACTTGCCTGCTCCGTTGGCGGACGCCTTCGCCTGGAGGTCGGCGATCAGTGCGTCCAGCTTCTCGTTGCTCATGAAGCTGCACATGTGGGTGTTGTTGACGGTCATGACCGGTGCATCGCCGCACGCGCCCATGCACTCGCCTTCCTTCAGCGTGAAGTTGCCGTCGGGCGTGGTCTCGTTGAAGCCGATGCCCAGCTTCTTCTTCAGGTATTCCGCAGCACGCTCGCCACCGGACAGCGCGCACGGCAGGTTGGTGCACACGGTCAGTTTGAAGCGGCCCACCGGCTTCGTGTCGTACATGTTGTAGAACGTCGCCACTTCCTCGACCCACACCGGCGGCATTTCGAGGTACTCGGCCACGAACTGCATGACTTCGGGCGATACCCAGCCTTTTTCGCTCTGCGCGACCGCCAGCGCCGCCATCACGGCGGACTGCTTCTGGTCGGCGGGATACTTCGCGACCGCCCGGTCGATTTCCTTGAGAGCTTCTGCTGATAGCATTTTCGTTGCGATTGGTGCGGGACGCGGGGCCTGTTGCTTCTGTCGGCCCCGGCGTGCGTCCTCGTTTCACAGCCGCGCTTGCCTGCGCGTCAAACCGTTCTTTCTTGCGGGTTCAGCGGTCGATCTCGCCAAACACGATGTCTTGCGTCCCGATGATCGTCACGGCGTCGGCGATCATGTGGCCCTTCGCCATCTCGTCGAGCGCGGCCAGATGCGCAAAGCCGGGGGCACGAATCTTCAGGCGATACGGCTTGTTGGCACCGTCCGAGATCACGTAGATACCGAATTCGCCCTTCGGGTGCTCGACCGCCGCATAGGCTTCGCCTTCGGGCACATGGATACCTTCGGTGAAGAGCTTGAAGTGGTGAATCAGCTCTTCCATGTTGGTCTTCATGTCCACGCGCGACGGCGGTGCCACCTTGTGGTTGTCGGTGATCACCGGGCCGGGATTCTTGCGCAGCCACTCGATGCACTGGCGAATGATGCGGTTGCTCTGGCGCATTTCTTCCACGCGCACCAGGTAACGGTCGTAGCAATCGCCGTTCACGCCGACCGGGATGTCGAAGTCGATGCGGTCGTACACTTCGTACGGCTGCTTCTTGCGCACATCCCACTCGATGCCCGAGCCGCGCAGCATCGCGCCGGAGAACCCTTTCTGGAGCGCACGCTCCGGGCTGACCACGCCAATGCCGACCAGACGCTGCTTCCAGATGCGGTTGTCGGTCAGCAGAGTTTCGTACTCGTCGACGTACTTCGGGAAGCGGTTGGTGAAGTCTTCGATGAAGTCCAGCAGCGAGCCGGAACGCGCCTCGTTCAAGGCGGCCAGCGCCTTCTCGTTGCGCACCTTGGATGCCTTGTATTGCGGCATCGTGTCGGGCAGGTCGCGATACACGCCGCCCGGACGATAGTAAGCCGCGTGCATGCGCGCGCCCGACACTGCCTCGTACATGTCGAACAGGTCTTCGCGCTCACGGAAGGCGTAGAGGAACACCGCCATGGCGCCCACGTCCAGCGCGTGCGAACCGATCCACATCAGGTGGTTCATGATCCGCGTGATCTCGTCGAACATGACGCGGATGTACTGCGCGCGCAGCGGCACCTCGAGGCCGAGCAGGCGCTCGATGGCCATGACGTACGCGTGCTCGTTGACCATCATCGACACGTAGTCGAGCCGGTCCATGTACGGCACGCTCTGGATCCAGGTCTTCTGTTCGGCGAGCTTTTCGGTCGCGCGGTGCAGCAGGCCGATGTGCGGATCGGCACGTTGAATGACTTCGCCGTCCAGCTCAAGCACCAGGCGCAGCACGCCGTGTGCGGCCGGGTGCTGCGGGCCGAAGTTCAGAGTGTAGTTCTTGATATCTGCCATGATCGGGCGCCCTTCAGTGCTTCAGACCACCGTACTGATCCTCGCGGATCACACGCGGTGTAATCTCGCGCGGTTCGATGGTCACCGGCTGGTAGACCACGCGCCGCTGCACCGGGTCGTAGCGCATTTCCACATAGCCCGACACAGGGAAGTCCTTGCGGAACGGATGGCCGATGAAGCCATAGTCGGTCAGGATACGGCGCAGGTCCGGGTGGCCTTCGAACACCAGACCGTACAGGTCGAACGCTTCACGCTCGAACCAGTTGGCGGAGTTCCAGATGTCGACCACCGACGGAACGACGGGGAAATCGTCATCGGGCGCAAACACGCGTACACGCACGCGCCAGTTGTGCGACACCGACAGCAGGTGTGATACGGCGGCAAAGCGCGGGCCGTTCCAGGCGCCGTCACCGTAGTCGGCGTAATCGACGCCGCACAGATCCATCAGTTGTTCGAACTTCAGCGATGCGTCGTCGCGCAGCGTGCGCATGACGTCGAGGTAGTCGACAACCTTGACCACGAGAGTCAATTCACCAACCGCCTCGGTCAGGCTCTGAATGCGGTTGCCGAGCGCCTTCTCCAGCGCGGCCTTCAGGGTGGCTAGCTTGTCGGTCATCTCAGCCCTTGCGCGCGATGGTGTTGGTGCGGCGGATCTTCGCCTGCAGCTGGATGATGCCGTAGATGAGCGCTTCAGCCGTCGGCGGACAGCCCGGCACATACACGTCGACCGGCACGATACGATCGCAGCCGCGCACGACGGAATACGAGTAGTGGTAATACCCCCCGCCATTGGCACACGAGCCCATCGAGATGACCCAGCGCGGCTCGGCCATCTGGTCGTACACCTTGCGCAGGGCCGGCGCCATCTTGTTGCACAGCGTGCCTGCCACGATCATCACGTCGGACTGACGCGGCGACGGGCGGAACACCACGCCAAAGCGGTCCAGGTCATAACGCGACGCACCGGCGTGCATCATTTCCACGGCACAGCAGGCCAGGCCGAACGTCATCGGCCACAGCGACCCGGTACGGGTCCAGTTGATCAGCTTGTCAGCGGTGGTCGTGACAAAGCCCTCATTGAGTACGCCTTCGATCGCCATTTCACATCACTCCCAATCGAGCGCGCCTTTTTTCCAGATGTAGACGAAGCCCACGAGAAACTCGAGAAGAAACACGCCCATCGCGAAGAAGCCCGGCCAGCCGATCTCACGCAGCGCCACGCCCCACGGAAAGAGGAACGCAGTCTCCAGATCGAACAGGATGAACAGGATGGCGATGAGGTAATAGCGCACGTCGAACTTCATGCGCGCGTCTTCGAATGCTTCGAAGCCGCACTCGTACGGCGAGAGCTTGTCAGGATCGGGATTGTTCGGACCGAGGACACGGCCGATGGTCATCAGCGCCAGGCCAAGGCCAACGCCGACAACGATGAACAGCAGTACGGGGAAATAGGCTTCGAGGTTCAAGGGACGCCCGCCTTTTTGAATGGTTGCAACAGCACTGCCCGCAGGCGGCGCCTTGTCGCCCCATCAAAGGCGCCGGGTCCGCAGCCTCACGACGCCTGACTGCGCGCCGCCTTGCGGAGGGGCCTGCGCGGAACACTCCCGTTGAACAGACCCCGAAATTTGATTGGTGCCGACGGCGAGACTCGAACTCGCACAGCTTTCGCCACTACCCCCTCAAGATAGCGTGTCTACCAATTTCACCACGTCGGCTGGGGGAAGAAACTCGATCAGGAGGCCGGATCAGGCTAGGCGCCGTTGCCGTTTCCCGTGTTGTTTCAAGCCTTGCATTCTACCGCAAAGCGCAGCTTTTGTTCAATGCACAAACAAAAAACTTATGCTCGGGAGCCCACCGAAAAGCCGACGGCACACCCCCTTCCGTTACATCAGATTACTTGGGAACGGCAGGCGCGGAAGCAGCGGCCGGAGCAGCGGGCGCAGAAGCGGCCGGAGCCGATGCTGCAGGCGCAACCGGCGCAACCGAACCCATCACACCCGCCGACACGCTGCCCTTGTTGGTACCAATCAGCGTCAGCGCCAGCGTGGCCACGAAGAACACCGTTGCCAGTACCGCCGTGGTGCGCGACAGGAAGTTGGCCGAGCCGGTCGCACCGAACAGGCTGCCCGACGCGCCAGAGCCGAAAGCCGCACCCACGTCGGCGCCCTTGCCGTGCTGCAGCAGCACCAGGCCAATCACGCCGAGCGCACTCAGGATTTGCGCCACGACCAGCAGAGTCTTCAGAATTGCCATTTCATTTCTCTCAATAATATGTTGCGAGCGTCAGCGCTTTCACATGACGGCCCGAACGGCCGTTTAAGCGCGGCCGATCGCCACGAAATCTTCTGCTTTCAGCGACGCCCCGCCGATCAGGCCGCCATCGATGTCAGCCATCGCAAACAGCTCTGCCGCGTTATCGGGCTTGACGCTGCCGCCGTACAGAATCGGCAGCCGCTGTGCCACACCCGCATCCCGGGCCGCAACACGTGCACGCAGGAAGGCATGCACCGCCTGCGCCTGCTCGCTCGTGGCCGTCTTGCCGGTCCCGATCGCCCACACGGGCTCGTAGGCGACGACGATACGACCCAGCTGCTCGACGGACAGCGCTTCCAGGACGGCATCCAGCTGGCGGCCCACCACCTGCTCGGTTTCGCCGGCCTCGCGCTGGGCCAGCGTTTCGCCAACACAGACGATCGGGGTGATCCCATGCTCGAGTGCGCGCAGCGCCTTGGTCGCCACTTGTGCGTCCGTCTCGCCGTGATACGTGCGGCGCTCGGAGTGGCCGACGATCACGTAGCCGCAGCCGAACTCCGTCAGCATCGATGCCGCCACCTCGCCGGTGAACGCTCCGCGCGTCTCGGTCGATACGTCTTGTGCACCGAGACCCACCGCCGAGCCCGCCAGCAGCGCCTGACACTGCGCCAGGTAAGGGAACGGCACGCAGACCGCCAGTGCAGCACGGGTCTTTCCGGCAGCCTTGATCTGCTCGAGCAGTGCCGCATTGGTGTTCAGGCTGCCATGCAGCTTCCAGTTACCCACCACCAGCTTCGGTCTAGCGTTCACGTTTTTTGCCCGGTCGACTGTCAAATAAACCCGGCATTCTACCGTGGCGGCAAAAACAGGGTCAATTTTGGCGTCCCGCGGTCAGTCCCAAACCAACATGATCTTGCCGATGTGGGCGCTCGACTCCATCAGCGCATGGGCTTGCGCAGCCTGTGCGGTCGGCATGACCTCATGGATCACCGGCTTGATGCGCCCGGACGCCAGCAGCGGCCAGACCTTCTCGTAGAGATGGGCGGCGATTGCGGCTTTGAACGCCACCGGACGCGGGCGCAGCGTCGAGCCGGTCAGCGTGATGCGCCGGCGCAGGATGTCGGCGAGCGGCACTTCGGCCTTGGCGCCGCCCAGCAGTGCGATCAGCACGATGCGGCCATCGTCGGCCGTGCAGGCGATCTCGCGTGCAACGTAGCTGCCCCCGACCATGTCGAGCACGACGTCGGCGCCCCGCCCCGTTTCTGCCTTGACGATCTCGACGAAATCCTCGGTCTTGTAGTTGATCGCACGCGTGGCACCGAGCTCCACGCAGGCGGCGCATTTGTCGGCACTCCCCGCCGTGGCGAACACGCGATGGCCGAGTGCCGACGCGATCTGGATGGCCGTCGTGCCGATGCCGCTGGACCCGCCCTGCACGAGCAGCGTTTCATCGGCACCGTGTGCGCCTTTGCCGAGCAGGCCGCGATCAAAGACGTTGGACCACACGGTGAAGTAGTTCTCAGGCAGCGCGGCAGCCTCGACATCAGACAGCCCGGTCGGCACCGGCAGCACCTGGCCCAGGGGCGCGGTGCAGAATTCCGCATACCCGCCGCCCTGCACCAGCGCGCAAACCCGATCGCCGGCCTTCAACCCGTAGCGGTTGTCGGCATGTGAAAGATCGCCGCTCACAATTTCGCCTGCGACTTCCAAGCCGGGAATGTCCGACGCGCCCGGTGGCACCGGATAGTTGCCGGTGCGCTGAAACACGTCGGGACGGTTCACGCCGGCGGCACGTACGCGGATCAACACTTCACCCGCCTTGGGCTCAGGCATCGGGCGCTCGCCGAGCTTCAGGACTTCGGGAGCGCCGTACTCGGTAATTTCAATCGCTTTCATGAGAATCGGATCGGTGAGGGTTATGACGCAGCGCGCTTGGGCTCGACAAAGTGCTGCGGGATGCCGCGCGTGGTTTCGCGCAGGATTTCCTGCTTGCCGTGGACGATGGCGTCGGCAATCTTGCCGATATGCAATCTGAGCCACATCTCGGTCGGTGATCCGGAGCGGTAGTCGGCCGGGCCCAGCATGTCGACGCGGTCATCAGCACGCAGGTTGTCGGCCTGTTCGAACGAGCGCGGGCTCTCGGGGTTGTAGACCGCATACGTGCGACCGCCGCCCTTGCGCGCCACCGAGAACGCCGGAATGTCGCTCGGGCCGTCGGCCACATAGATCATGTTGGCGAACGGCACGCGGCGTTCGTCCTCGGCAATCGATGAGTTCACATTGACGGCCTCGGGGTGCTTGTTGACACCCTTGTTGATCTCGAAGAGCGCACGGGTCTTGGTGGTGTTGTCGATGGCATAGATCACCTCCGAGATAACCGGCCGGCCGCTTGCATCGGGGGCCTCCAGGAATTCGCATCCCCACACGCCGTCGATGTAGGGCGCGATGGGGGAGCCTTTGATCATCTCGGTCAGGCCGGTACTGACGATGTAGTGCTCAAGCTTGATGTCGAACGCCTGATACGCCGCGTTTTCGCGCACCCAGGCCTTGCTGCGCTCAAAGAAGTCGGTCACGCCCGGGAAGAACTCGAGGTCGGCCCCGAGCTCGCGCAACGTAGCATTATCCAGACCGCCCATGCGGCCGTCGCGCACATGGCGCAGCAGCACATTGAGGTAGAACGTCTCGTGGTTGACCTTCTGGCCCCGCGATTCGATTGCCTTCGAACCGGCGGCGACCTCGTCCCAGAAGGCCTGCTCGGCGATGTTGAAGCGCTCGAACAGCGGCACTTGCATGTAGCGCGGGATCAGCGTCTTGTCGAAATCCCAGACGATGGCGATGCGATTTTGCTCGAACAGGCGGCTCATGGTCAGGCCCAGGTGGAGAACTCGCGACGCAGTGTAAACAAAAAAACGGCTGGACATCGTCCAGCCGTTCTTCGCTGCGAAAACCGCTCGCTTACTGCTGCTGTTGCTGCTGCTGTTGCGAGACAGCGTCGCCAGCGCCCGGCGCCTGCGGGGCAGCGGCGGGCACGTCGCCTTCTTCAGCCTTGGCGGCCTTGATCGACAGACGCATGCGGCCCTTCTCGTCGGTGCTGAGCAGCTTCACGCGCACGGCCTGGCCTTCCTTCACGTAGTCGGAGACCTGGTTCACGCGCTCGTTGGCGATCTCGGAGATGTGCAGCAGGCCATCCTTGCCCGGCAGGATGTTCACGATCGCGCCGAAGTCCAGCAGCTTGAGCACGGTGCCGTTGTAGATCTTGCCCACTTCGGCTTCGGCCGTGATCGCTTCGATACGGCGCTTGGCTTCGGCCATGCCTTCGGACGACGTCGACGCGATGGTGATCGTGCCGTCTTCCTGGATGTCGATCGTGCAGCCGGTTTCCTTGGTGAGCGCCTGGATGGTCGAGCCGCCCTTGCCGATCACGTCACGGATCTTCTCCGGGTTGATCTTGACGGTGATCATGCGCGGAGCGTGCTCCGACAGCTCGGTGCGTGCGCCGCCCATGGCAGCCTGCATCTTGCCCAGGATGTGCAGACGGCCTTCCTTGGCTTGCGCCAGCGCGACCTGCATGATTTCCTTGGTGATGCCCTGCACCTTGATGTCCATCTGCAGCGCGGTGATACCGGCATCGGTACCCGCCACCTTGAAGTCCATGTCGCCCAGGTGATCTTCGTCACCCAGGATGTCCGTCAGCACGGCGAACTTGTTACCTTCGAGGATCAGGCCCATGGCCACACCGGCCACGTGCGCCTTGATCGGCACGCCAGCGTCCATCAGCGCGAGCGAGCCGCCGCACACCGACGCCATCGACGACGAACCGTTCGACTCGGTGATTTCGGACACCAGGCGGATCGTGTAGGCGAATTCATCTTCCTTCGGCAGCACCGGGATCAGTGCGCGCTTGGCCAGACGGCCGTGGCCGATTTCGCGGCGCTTCGGGCTGCCCACGCGGCCGGTTTCGCCGGTGGCGAACGGCGGCATGTTGTAGTGGAGCATGAAGCGGTCGCGGTACTCGCCCTGCAGCGCGTCGATGATCTGCTCGTCGCTCTTGGTGCCGAGCGTCGCCACCACCAGCGCCTGCGTTTCACCGCGCGTGAACAGCGCCGAGCCGTGCGCACGCGGCAGCACCGACGAGCGGATCTCGATCGGGCGCACCGTGCGGGTGTCGCGCCCGTCGATACGGGGCTCGCCGTTGAGGATCTGGCCGCGCACGATCTTCGACTCGAGCTCGAACAGGATGTTGTCCACTTCCACGCCGTCGGCTTCCACGCCGGCTTCGGCCAGCTTCTCTGCCACCGACTTGTAGACTTCCTTCAGCTTCTGGCTGCGTGCCTGCTTCTGGCGCAGCTGGTAAGCGGCCTGAAGATCGGCCAGCCCCAGTTCCGACACCTTGGCGATCAGCGCTTCGTTCTTCGGAGCGGCTTGCCAATCCCACTCGGGCTTGCCGCCCTCACGCACCAGGTCGTGGATCGCGTTGATAGCGATCTGCATCTGCTCATGACCGTACACCACGGCGCCGAGCATGACCTCTTCCGACAGCTGGTTGGCTTCGGACTCGACCATCAGCACGGCACGCTCGGTACCGGCCACAACCAGATCCAGCTCGGAATGCGCCAGTTGCGCGCGGTTCGGGTTCAGCAGGTACTGGCCATCCTTGTAGCCGACGCGGGCAGCGCCCACCGGGCCGTTGAACGGCAGACCCGACACGGCCAGCGCAGCCGAAGCCGCCACCAGCGCAGGGATGTCAGCCGGCACTTCGGGGTTCATCGACAGCACGTGCACGACGACCTGGACTTCGTTGTAGAAGCCTTCCGGGAACAGCGGACGCAGCGGACGATCGATCAGGCGCGAGGTCAGCGTTTCGTTTTCCGACGGACGGCCTTCACGCTTGAAGAAGCCGCCCGGGATCTTGCCGGCGGCATAGGTCTTCTCGATGTAGTCGACCGTCAGCGGGAAGAAGTCCTGGCCCGGCTTGGCGTTCTTGGCGCCCACCACGGTGGCGAGCACAACGGTGTCTTCCATGTCGAGCAGCACAGCGCCGCTCGCCTGGCGGGCGATCTCACCCGTTTCCATGCGGACCTTGTGGCCGCCCCATTGGAATTCCTTGACGACCTTGTTGAACATGGTCATAGCATCTCCTGTTCAGTATTCGCGGCGAGCTTCATGACGCTTCGCCACGACAAACACGTTCCGGGAGACGGTGCGGTTGCAGAAGTGTGTTTATGCCATTCCAGCGCAGCGCTGGCGCCCAATGCCGCGCTGGAATGACACAAGATTCCGCTTCCTGCCGCCCCCGGTCCCAACGACCGGCTTCATCACCGATCGCCATCATTGCCGGTTGCCCGGCGCAGCCGCCAACGCGGCCGCCAAAAACAAAATGCCTGCATCAGCATGCTGACGCAGGCACTTGTTCATCACGCGCAGTGCGTGAGACCCACCATTACTTACGCAGACCCAGCTTGGCAACCAGCGCGGTGTAACGGTCAGCGTCCTTGCTCTTGAGGTAGTCCAGCAGACGACGGCGACGGCTCACCATCTTGAGCAGGCCGCGACGGCTGTGGTGATCCTTCATGTGCGCCTTGAAGTGCGGCTGCAGTTCGTTGATGCGGGCGGTCAGCAGTGCAACCTGCACTTCCGGGCTGCCCGTGTCGTTGGCGCTGCGGCCGTTATCCTTGACGATTTCTTGCTTGTTGATGTCAGCGACGGACATTTCGATTCCTTTGACTTGCGGACACTGCAGCGCCTCATTAGCCGCCGCCGGTGCCGTGTTGAACAATGATCCGGCCATCCATCCCAAGACCGGTCTGGACGGCAAGACCGCGATTATAGCGCAGAACCGGCCCGCAACGACACTCCGCGCCAGGAGCGCTTAACGGCGCACCATCTTGCACGTGGTCGGCAAGGCGGTTTGCGGCGCGGGAATCACTCTGAGCGTACGGAAGCCGTAGCCCGATCCCTCGATATCGAAGGGCGCAGCACCCGTGCCGGCCCGCTCCATCTGCATCACGACAAGCGGCTGGATGGCCTGATGGTCGTCGGCACGCAGCGTGATCCGGTGGAAGCCGGTGTCAAGGGAAGCGCCTTCCAGTGCACGCGCCACGGCTGTTGCCTCCGTTGTGCCGGCGCGCTCGATGGCGGCCGCGAGCATGTCGATCATCATCTGATCGCGCAGCAGCGGGTAGTCGTCTGCGGGTGCTGGATAGCGCGCACGGAAGGTCTTGTAGAACGCATCCGACTTCACGCCACCCAGGTTCGGATGCCATTCCGCCACGGCCACCACGCGGCCGACCCCTGCCTCGCCCATGGCCGCCGGCGCGCCGAGCGAGTTGCCGTAGAACGTGAAGAACCGGGCCTTGAGCCCCGCATCCCGCGCCGCCTTGACGAGCAGCGTCAAATCATTCCCCCAGTTGCCGGTGATGACCGTATCGGCGCCGGACGCCGCGATGCGCGCCACGTATGGCGCAAAATCCTTCACCTTGCCGATCGGGTGCAGTACCTCGCCGACGATGGCCACGTCGGGGCGCTTTTCGGCCAACTGCTGACGCGCCAGCTGCGCGACCTGGCGCCCGAACGTGTAGTCCTGGCCGATCAGGTAGGCCTTCTTGACGGCCTTGTCGGTGCGGATCACTTCGGTGAGTGCGTGCATGCGCATGTCGGCCGACGCATCGAAACGGAAATGCCAGAAGCTGCACGCCTCGTTGGTGAGCGCGGGGTCGACGGCCGCATAGTTCAGGAACAGCACGCGCGCGTCCGGATGTCGCTCGTTGTAGCGCGAAATGGACGTCGACAAGGCCGCCGCGGCCGATGAACTGTTGCCCTGCAGGACGAACCGGATGCCGGCATCGGTGGCCGCCTGCAATTGCAGCAGCGACTCATCGACCGTGTTCTTGCTGTCGAAACGCACCAGCGCAAGCGGATGACGCCCATCCGGCAGCTTCACGCCGCCGCGCGCGTTCACGCCTTCGATGGCAATGCGCAGATTGCGGTCCACCGCCTCACCCGCATTGGCGAACGGTCCTGACAGCCCCTCGATCAAGGCCAACCGAATGGGCCCAGCTTCAGGCTGGGCCGCTGCGGCCCCGCACATCCCCACAGCCGCCAGCGCGGTCACGAACCAACGAAACACCATGTCAAACCTCCGTGAAGCGCGGATGGTAAAGCGGCTGCGCACGCCAACACAAGGCACGCGCAGCCGCTGGTCAACAGAGGACGGTTCGTCGCAACGGCAACATCCACGCAAGGCGCATCACCTGGCGTGGATGTTCGGGTCGGCGGCGTCGTGGATGGCACGGACATCGCTCTCAAAGGCGGCCGGCACGGCAATCACGCTCTTGGCGTGTCCGGTGCCGCCGCACCCGCTTCGCGGCCCGGCGGGTAACCGGGTGCGCGCTCTGTTGTGATCGTGTAGGTCGAGTCGCTCCTGGGGTGTGCGTTGAGGCCGGCGCTCAGATCTGCGGATTGAGCTTCTCGCTGCTCTTGTCCTGCAGCTTGTTCAGGGCGGCCAGATAGGCCTTGGCCGACGCCGCGACGATGTCCGGGTCGGTGCCCACGCCGTTGACGATGCGGCCGGACTTGGACAGACGCACCGTCACCTCGCCCTGAGCCTGCGTGCCCGTCGTGATGGCGTTGACCGAATACAGAAGCTGCTCCGCGCCGCTGGCGACCCGGCTTTCGATGGCGTTGAGCGTGGCATCGACGGGGCCGTTGCCCTCGGCTTCACCGGTCACTTCCTTGCCGTCGGCCACGAAGACGATGCGCGCGTGCGGGCGCTCACCGGTTTCCGAGCGCTGCGACAGCGACACGAAGCGGAAGTACTCGCCCTCGCTGTGCTGCGCTTCATTGGAGACGATGGCGACGATGTCCTCGTCGAAGATCTCGGCCTTCTGGTCCGCCAGTTCCTTGAAGCGCTGGAATGCGGCGTTCAGTTCGGCTTCCGAATCCAGCTCGATGCCGAGTTCCTGCAGGCGCTGCTTGAATGCGTTGCGGCCCGAGAGCTTGCCGAGGACGATCTTGTTGGCCGTCCAGCCCACGTCTTCGGCGCGCATGATTTCGTAGGTGTCGCGCGCCTTGAGCACGCCGTCCTGGTGAATGCCCGACGCGTGAGCGAAGGCATTGGCGCCCACCACGGCCTTGTTCGGCTGCACGACAAAACCGGTGATCTGCGAAACCAGCTTGGAGGCCGGCACGATCTGCGTGGTATCGACGCCGACATCGAGGTTGAAGTAGTCCCGGCGCGTCTTGACCGCCATCACGATCTCTTCGAGGCTCGTGTTGCCGGCGCGCTCGCCCAGGCCGTTGATCGTGCATTCGATCTGGCGTGCGCCCCCAAGCTTGACGGCCGCCAGCGAATTGGCGACCGCCATGCCGAGATCGTTGTGGCAATGCACCGACCAGATCGCCTTGTCCGAATTCGGAATGCGTTCGCGCACCGAGCGGATCAGCCCGGCGTAGCCCTCCGGCACCGCATAGCCCACTGTGTCGGGCAGGTTGATGGTGGTCGCGCCCTCGGCGATCACGCCTTCCAGCACGCGGCAGAGGAAGTCCATGTCGGAGCGGCTGCCGTCTTCGGGCGAGAACTCGATGTCGTCCGTGAACTGGCGCGCGAAGCGCACCGCCAGACGCGCTTGCTCGTACACCTGGTCCGGCGTCATGCGCAACTTCTTCTCCATATGCAGCGCCGACGTGGCGATGAACGTGTGGATGCGGAACTGCCCCGCCGGCTTGAGCGCCTCGGCAGCGCGGGAAATGTCGCGATCATTCGCACGGGCCAACGAGCAAATCCGCGAATCCTTGACCGACTGCGCAATCGCGCGGATCGCCTCAAAGTCACCATTCGAGCTGGCTGCGAAGCCGGCTTCGATCACGTCCACCTTGAGCCGCTCGAGCTGCTTGGCGATGCGGATCTTCTCTTCCTTGGTCATCGACGCACCCGGGGACTGCTCGCCGTCGCGCAAGGTGGTGTCGAAAATGATGAGTTTGTCGCTCATGGCGGCTCCTTGGTGGGGGTGACGTTTTTGGCGTCGGTCTTGATGGTGTCTCGGATCGTTTTTTGCGGCGCAGAATGCAAAACGCCCCGGCATGCATGGTTGCAGGCCGGGGCGCTGTTGAATCCTGGTTCGCGAAAACTTGGCGGTTTTGCTTGCCTCGTCTTGCGATTTCCTATGCGCGTGTCCCGACCTGATGACCTAGTAGGCCACCAATCGAGACTAGCGTAATCAGAATGGAAATCGGGCGCGAAAGCATGCGAACGACTATAGACGAATTCAAAAATTGACGCAAGCGCACAAAAACGTCACGCACGGATCACTCGTGCACATCGTCGGAAACCTGTTTCGGCAGGCGCGGACTGCCCTGTTGCCCGTGCAACGTGCGCCAGCCCCAGAGCAGGTAGCCTGACACCGCGTAGCCCACGAAGAGCCCGAACAACGCGACCGGCGGGTCGCTGGACACCACGACGAAGAGCACGAGCACCAGCACCATCACACCGAACGGCACGCGATGCCGCACGTCGAGCGCCTTGCCGCTGTAGAACGGCGCGTTCGACACCATCGACAGCCCTGCGTACAGCGTCAGCCCGAATGCTACCCACGGCATCCAGAGCTCCTTGACGGGCAGCTTGTTGTCGATGGCCAGCCAGACGAAACCGGCGATCAGGGCTGCCGCAGCGGGGCTTGGCATACCCTGGAAGAAGCGTTTGTCGACCGCGCCAATGTTGGTGTTGAAGCGTGCCAGGCGCAGGGCGGCCCCCGCGCAATACACGAACGCGGCGAGCCAGCCCCACTTGCCCAGATCCCGCAGGATCCATTCGTACATGACCAGCGCCGGCGCCACGCCAAACGACACCATGTCCGACAGCGAATCGTATTGCTCGCCGAATGCACTTTGCGTGTTGGTGATGCGCGCGACGCGGCCGTCCATGCCATCGAGCACCATCGCCGCGAAGATGGCGATGGCAGCCGTCTCGAAGTTCAGGTTCATCGCCTGCACAATGGCGAAGAAGCCGGCGAACAGCGCAGCCGTCGTAAACGCGTTGGGCAGCAGATAGATGCCGCGGCGGCGCGGGCGCACGATTTCGAGATCGTCGTCATCCGAGCGCGGCTGGTTGTGTCGCAGCGGACGCAGGTGCGTCACGTTGCCGGCGGTGAAGCGCTTCTTGCGGCGGTTGAACGCGGGCATGGCGGCCTCCGGTCAGTCCAGCTCGGCGAGCACCGTGAGGGTGGCGGACACCTTCTCGCCGATCGTCACGCGCGGCCGGGCAGTGAGCGGCAGATACACGTCGACGCGCGAGCCAAAGCGGATGAAACCGTAGCGCTGCCCGCGCGCGAGCGTCTCTCCAACCCTGGTGTAGCAAAGGATGCGCCGCGCAATGAGGCCGGCCACCTGCACGGACGTGACGAGCTGGCCGTCGCCGCGGCGCAGCACGATGGCGTTGCGCTCGTTTTCGAGCGACGCCTTGTCCAGGTCTGCGTTGACGAACTTGCCGGGGAAGTACTGCACCTGCTGCACCGTGCCATCGACCGGCGCGCGGTTGGAGTGGACGTTGAACACGTTCATGAACACGCTGATCTTCAGCGCATCGCGATCGGCGTACGGGTCGCGCACCTGTTCGACGGCAACGATGCGGCCGTCCGCCGGCGAGAGAATCGCGTTGGCCTGCGTTGGCACGGGGCGCGCCGGATCGCGGAAAAACTGCAGCACGAACAGCGTCAGCACCCAGAACGGCCACGCCCAGCCAAAGCCGGCGGCCATCTGCACGATGAGCGAGACGACGAAGATCGCGCCCAGGTACGGCCAGCCCTCACGGGCGATGATGGGATGCGGATACGTGTTGTTCAACTCAGACCTCGACAGCGTCTTGAAGGAAATGCGGCATTCTAGCCGACACGGGGCCGCGCCAGCACTTGAAACAGTATCTGGCGTCCTGGAATCAGCATAAAAAAAAGCCAGCCCGAAGGCTGGCTTTCTCGCACAAGATGCGTCCGATCAGTTCTTCGACTGGTCGACCAGCTTGTTCTTGGCGATCCACGGCATCATCGCACGCAGCTTGGCGCCAACTTGCTCGATCTGGTGCTCTTCGGTCAGGCGGCGGCGCGAGATCAGCGTCGGCTGGCCGGCCTTGTACTCCAGCAGGAAGCTCTTGGCGTATTCGCCGGTCTGGATGTCCTTCAGGCATTGCTTCATGGCCTTCTTGGTCTCTTCCGTCACCACGCGCGGGCCGGTGACGTACTCGCCGTATTCGGCGTTGTTCGAGATCGAGTAGTTCATGTTGGCGATGCCGCCTTCATAGATCAGGTCGACGATCAGCTTCAGCTCATGCAGGCACTCGAAGTAAGCCATTTCCGGAGCGTAACCCGCTTCGACCAGCGTCTCGAAACCAGCCTTGATCAGTTCGACGGTACCGCCGCACAGCACGGCTTGCTCGCCGAACAGGTCGGTTTCGGTTTCTTCTCGGAAGTTCGTCTCGATGATGCCGGCGCGGCCGCCGCCGTTGGCGGTGGCGTACGACAGGGCGATGTCACGCGCGGTGCCCGACTTGTCCTGGTGCACGGCGATCAGGTGCGGCACGCCGCCACCTTGCGTGTACGTACCGCGCACGGTGTGACCCGGCGCCTTCGGGGCGATCATGATGACGTCCAGGTCGGCACGCGGAATCACGGCACCATAGTGCACGTTGAAGCCGTGCGCGAATGCCAGTGCGGCGCCCTGCTTGATGTTGTTGTGCACTTCGTTCTTGTACACATCGGCGATCTGCTCGTCCGGCAGCAGGATCATGACAACGTCGGCTTCCTTCACCGCCTCGGCCACTTCCTTGACCTGCAGGCCGGCGTTGACGGCCTTGTTCCACGACGCGCCGTTCTTGCGCAGGCCGACCGTCACCTTCACGCCCGAGTCGTTCAGGTTCAGGGCGTGGGCGTGGCCTTGCGAGCCATAGCCAACGATGGTGACGTTCTTGCCCTTGATCAGGGAGAGGTCGGCGTCCTTGTCGTAAAACACTTTCATGTTGATGTCCTAATTTTCAGATACTTCGATATCGATGGGGTCCGGCCGCAGCTGCACGCTGGTGCACGCGCCGGTTCAAACCTTCAGAATGCGCTCGCCGCGGCCGATGCCCGAGCCGCCTGTGCGAACGGTCTCGAGAATGGCAGTGCGATCGATGGCATCGAGAAACGCGTCGAGCTTGCTGCCGTTGCCGGTCAGCTCGATCGTGTAGGTCTTCTCGGTCACGTCGATGATGCGGCCGCGGAAGATGTCCGCGGTGCGTTTCATCTCCTCGCGTTCCTTGCCGACGGCGCGCACCTTCACGAGCATCAGCTCGCGCTCGATGTGCGCACCTTCGGTCAGGTCGACGACCTTGACGACTTCCACCAGGCGGTTCAGGTGCTTGGTGATCTGCTCGATGATGTCGTCCGAACCGGTCGTGACGATGGTCATGCGCGACAGCGAGGCGTCTTCGGTCGGGGCGACCGTCAGCGTCTCGATGTTGTAGCCACGCGCCGAGAACAGGCCCACCACGCGCGACAACGCGCCCGGTTCGTTTTCCAGCAGGACGGAAATGATGTGACGCATTACAGGTCCTCCGCGCCGAGCAGCATTTCGGAGATGCCCTTGCCTGCCTGGACCATCGGCCAGACGTTTTCGGTCGGGTCGGTCTGGAAGTCGAGGAACACGGTCCGATCCTTGAGTCGGAAAGCCTCGCGCAGTGCGGGCTCGACGTCAGACGTCTTCTCGATGCGCATGCCGACGTGGCCATACGATTCGGCCAGCTTCACGAAGTCGGGCAGCGCCTGCATGTAGGAATGCGAGTAGCGGTTGTCGTACTCGATTTCCTGCCACTGGCGGACCATGCCGAGGTAACCGTTGTTGAGCGAGCAGATCTTCACGGGCGTGTCGTACTGCAGGCAGGTCGACAGTTCCTGGATGCACATCTGGATCGAGCCCTCACCCGTGATGGTGACGACTTCCTTGTCCGGGAACGCCTTCTTGATACCCATCGCGTACGGCAGGCCGACACCCATCGTGCCCAGACCGCCGGAGTTGATCCAGCGGCGCGGCTCGTTGAACTTGTAGAACTGCGCGGCCCACATCTGGTGCTGACCCACATCGGAGCAGATGAAGGCGTCGCCGTTGGTCAGTTCCCAGATCTTCTCGACCACGTATTGCGGCTTGATGATCTGGGAGGTGCGGTCGTACTTCAGGCAGTCGACGCTGCGCCACTGTTCGATCTGCTCCCACCACTTCGCGAGCGCCGCCTTGTTCGGCTTGGCTTCGCCCGACTGGATCTGGGCGATCATCTCCTGCAGCACGTCCTTGACGTTGCCGACGATGGGGATGTCGACCTTCACCCGCTTGGAAATGGACGACGGATCGATGTCGATGTGGATGATTTTGCGCGGCTGCGACGAGAAGTGTGCCGGGCTGCCGATCACGCGGTCGTCAAACCGCGCGCCGATGGCGATCAGCACGTCGCAGTTCTGCATGGCCATGTTGGCTTCGTACGTCCCATGCATGCCGAGCATGCCCACGAACTGCTTGCTGGTGCCGGGGAATGCGCCCAGGCCCATCAGCGTGTTCGTGACGGGGTAGCCCGTGAGTGCGGCCAGCTGGCGCAGCTCTTCGCTGGCCTCGGCCAGCACCACGCCGCCGCCCGAATAGATGTACGGACGTTCGGCCTGCAGCAGCAGGCTTACTGCCTTGCGAATCTGCCCCGAGTGCCCCTTGTTGACGGGGTTGTACGAGCGCATCTCGATGGTCTTCGGGTACTCGTACCTGCACAGTTCGCGCGAGACATCCTTGGGGATGTCCACCACCACCGGGCCCGGGCGGCCGGTCGAGGCGATGTAGAACGCCTTCTTGATGGTCGAGGCGAGATTGCGCACGTCCTTGACCAGGAAGTTGTGCTTGACGATCGGGCGCGTGATGCCGACGGTGTCGCACTCCTGGAAGGCATCCTGGCCGATGGCGTGCGTCGGCACGTTACCGGTGATGATCACCATCGGGATCGAATCCAGGTAGGCGGTGGCGATGCCGGTCACGGCGTTCGTCACGCCGGGGCCGGACGTCACGAGGGCGACACCGACCTTGCCCGTGGCGCGCGCATAGCCGTCAGCCGCATGGACTGCCGCCTGTTCATGGCGCACCAGGATGTGTTCGATCTTGTTCTGCTTGTAGAACGCGTCGTAGATGTAGAGCACCGCGCCGCCGGGGTAACCCCAGACGAACTCGACGCCCTCTGCCGCGAGCGCATTGACGAGGATGTCAGCCCCCATCATGTCGGCAGATGAACCGCTATTGGCGTGGGAAAATTCCGCGCTTGGCATATTCATTTCAGTCCTTTGCAATTTTCGGCAAAAAATTGTTCGGATGCTCTCTACCGGGCTTGTGGCGCGGGTTTGAGCGGTTGCGCGTCTGCATGGATGGACCGCCTGATGGGCAGCCAGATGAGACAAACCACAGATATTGTGAACCGGGGATGATACTGGAATGCCGCATGGCGGTCCAGCAGCGCCAAGATTCGCCACGTCGGGCCGCCCGCCCAGACACTCGGGGTGTCCGCCGACCCGCATTTTTGCTAGCATCGCAACATTTTTGACGGCCTTGGCCGTCGCTGCCACGCGGCGCTAGGATCACATATGACAGTGTGAATTTCGCCCCGGCTGCCCCACAGGATTCGCACTCGCCGTTGTATGGCCTCTGAACAGGAACTGTCGGCCTTCCTCCTAAGCGTCGAAAAACGCGCCTTCAAGCAGGCGGTCTTTGCGGTGCGCGACGACGATGCCGCGCTCGACATCGTGCAGGACGCCATGATCAAGCTGGCCGAGAAATACGGCGACAAGCCCGGAGCCGAGCTTCCGCTGCTGTTCCAGCGCATCCTGCAGAACACGATCCATGACTGGTTCCGTCGCAGCAAGGTGCGCAACACCTGGGTGAGCCTGTTCTCGAGCTTCCGCTCCGATGCCGAGGGCGACGACACCGACCCGCTCGAACTCATCGAAAGCGAAGCCGGCTCCACAGCGGCGGAGTCCAGCGCCGACAAGGTGGAACGTGCGCAGGTGCTCGAGATCCTGGAGCGCGAAATCGAGAAGCTCCCCACACGTCAACGGGAAGCCTTTCTGATGCGTTACTGGGAAGACATGGATGTTGCCGAGACGGCCCTGGCAATGGGCTGTTCCGAGGGCAGCGTAAAGACGCACTGCTCGCGGGCAACACACGCCCTGGCCCAGGCGCTGCGGGCGCGAGGTATCCGACTATGAACAAGGCAGAACTCCGAGAACGCCGTTTTGTGCACGCCGTCCGCACCGCTCTGAACGAGTCGGCCGGGCAGTTGCCGCCCGATGTGCGCGACCGCCTCGCAGCGGCGCGCCGCACGGCGCTTGCGCACAAGAAAGCGGAAGCCCCGCGGACGGTCCATGCGCCCGCCCTGGCGCTGCCCGGTGGCGGTTCGGCGTCGTTCGAGATGGAAAGCGGCGCCTCGCCGCTGCAACGCGCCGCAGCGTTCCTGCGCCGGTTCGGCCTGCTGTGGCCGACCATCGCGCTGGTTGCGGGCCTCGCTGGAATCTACCAGTGGCAGCAACAGCAGCGCGTGGACGAGCTCGCCGAGGTCGACACCGCCATGCTGCTCGACGACCTGCCGCTGGCGGCCTACGCCGACCAAGGTTTCCACCAGTACCTGAAGCACGATCAGTGACAGGCTGATCGATGAGCAACGTCTTCCACACCCACGGCCAACCACCGCGCGGCGATCGGATCCGGCGTCTGCGCAACAGCGTGGCCCTGCTGCTTGGTACCGCAGGACTGACGGCAGGGCTCGCGATCGCACAGGGCACCAGCGCTTCGGCGCCGGTGCCTGCTGCATCGGGGGTCATCGTCAACGCCCCGGTCGACCTGCCGACGCCGCCTGCAACCAATCCGCGGCCCTCCGTCCACCCGAACTGGTCGGAACTGACCATCGTGCAGCAGCGCATCCTGGCGCCGCTGGCACCGGAGTGGAACGACATGCCGGAGCTTGCGCGCAAGAAGTGGCTGCAGATCGCGCAGGCGTATCCGAGATACACGCCGGCCCAGCAGCAGCGCCTGCAAACCCGCATGGCCGACTGGGTCAAGCTCACGCCCGAGCAGCGCCACCGTGCGCGTGAGAACTTCCAGACCACCAAGTCCGTGCCGCTGCAGAAGAAAAGCGAGGCCTGGCAGAGCTACCAGAAGCTGTCGGATGAGCAGAAGAAGGCCTTGGCGGCCGCCGCCAAGGCGCAGAAACATCCGTCTGCGGTCACGGCGCTGCCCGGCAATGCGAGCCTCGCCAAGGATGCTGCCAAGGCGGTCCATCATGGGCGCACGAAGCCTGGCACGACGCGCACGACGCCGCCTGGCAAGGTGACGGCTACAGCGTCCAGCCCCGCGGCCACGCCGGCTCCGAACGCTGCCTCGGCGCCCGCCGTTGCGGCACCCGCACCGGTAAGCACGCCCCCCGCCCCTGCGCAGCCCGCCGCGCCGTCCACCACGACGGGGGGCGAATCGGGGAGTCCGCCCCCGTCCACGGTGCTCGGCGGCTGAGCCGGCACACCCTTTGGCATAATCTGAACAGCGCCGCGCAAGCCTTGCCGGCGGATGTTGGATTGCGCTTGCCGCGCTCACCCGTTCGATGGCCACTCCCGCTTCCCCTGCTTCCTCGGCTGCGGCGCACGATGCGCTCGCAGCGCCCACCCTGCGCCGCCGTCTAGCGGGCATGCTCTATGAAGGCTTGCTGCTGTTCGGCGTGATGTTCGGAGCGACCGCCGTGTTCCTGCTTCTGCGGGCCATCGTGCCGCCGCTGGCGCGCACCGGCGATGTGGGCCTGCAGGTCTGGGGCTTCCTGGCGATGGGCGCCTACTTCGTCGGGTTCTGGTGCAAGCGCGGCCGGACCCTGGCGATGCAGACATGGCGCATGCGCGTGGTCAATGCCGACGGTTCGCGCATTTCGTTCGGCCGTGCCGTTGCGCGCTACGTGCTGGCGTGGATGTGGGTAGCCGCGGCAGTCGGCATCATCCACCTGAGCGGGGCATCCCGCTGGACGGGTGCGGCCGTGGCAGCGGTCTGTCTGCTCGCCTGGGGCGCGCTGGCGTGGCTCGATCCGCAACGGCAGTTCCTGCACGATCGCCTGGCCGGCACGCGGCTGGTGCGCGACTGACCCCACCCTGCAGGCGGCCGGTTCAACATGACGCGCGCCGACCTGCCCGCCTCCACGGTTCCCCTTTCCTTCCTGACGGCGGCCACGGCACGCCGCGTTGCCGTCGCGCTGCAGTGCGCTGCGACGGTCGCCGTGACATGGGGCCTGCATCACTGGGGCGGATGGCGCTGGCCCATGGCCGCGCTGCTCGCCGGCATCGTGCTGGTGATGGCCTATCTGCTGTCGGTCGGCTGGGCGTTTCTCGTCTCGTCGACGAACCTGGGCGTGGCAATACCGGACGACCCGACGTGGGACCGCATGCCCGTGCCCAGCACGCAACGCATCGGCCTCCTCGGCTTCGTCGGCTGCTGGCTCCGCGAATGTGTATCCGTGGCGTGGATGTTCAACGTGCTGCAGCCGTTTCGCGCACATGCTGCGTTCGATGCGCCGGCGCGTGACGGCAGGCGCGTGCCTGTACTGATGATCCACGGCTATGGCTGCAACCGCGCGGTGTGGCTGCCCATGCAGAAGCACCTGGCCGCTGCCGGCCACCCGACCGAGGCCATCGACCTCATGCCGCTGCTGGGCGACATCGACGACTACGCCAGCGACATATCCGCTGCCGTTGCGCGCCTGACGCACGCCCACGGCCGCGCGCCCGTCCTGCTCTGCCACAGCATGGGCGGCCTCGCGGCACGCGCTGCGCTTCGGCAGTGCGAGGCCGACTTCATCGCGCACGTCATCACACTCGGCACACCGCACCGTGGTACGGCGATGGCGCGCACGGGCCGCGGCCACAACGTGCGCCAGATGGCGTGGGCCAGCCCGTGGCTGCGGCGCCTGGCAGCGTCTGAAACGGCCGCCGCGCGCGCGCGCATCACGTCGATCTTCTCGTGGCACGACTCCATAGTCGGGCCGGCCGGCGCATCGTGGCTCGATGGCGCACGGCACATTGCGTTCTCCGGCATTGGCCATGTGTCGCTGCTATGCGACGCGCGCATACGCCAGGCGGTGCTGGCAGAGCTGGCGCGCATTGAAGCGAGCCTCCCGGCCCCTGCGGCCTGAAACGCGCCACCGGCACGACTCTCGGGCCAACGCCGCCTTGTCTTGCGGCGACCCCGTCATGTGACGGTCATGTTTTTGACATGGCTTGTTCACGCAGCGGTGGCGAAATCGGTCCAACGCAGCCTCCGTTGCCGACATGGTCTCGCCCAATCTGCCATCGCGCCCTGGTTTTCTCCGCCGCCTCGCGCAACGCTTTCGCGCTGCCCTCCTCACCGGTTCCGACTGGAACGCTCCACCGCCCCTGATGCAATTGGCCGCGGGCCTGTCCGCCGCCGGTGCGCTCGGCTCGGCCGCGCCGGCCGGTCGGGGTGACGTGCGAGATCACGAGACGCCAGCCAGCACACCGACCCAGGCGCTCACGCCCGGCCAATCGGCGGACAAGGACACCGACCCGCCTGCCGAGAACGTGCACCGCTACCGCACGATCTGGCTCTCGGACATCCACCTCGGCACGCCGGGCTGCCAGGCCGCCTACCTGCTCGACTTTCTCAAGCACAACGAGTCCGACACGCTCTACCTGGTGGGCGACATCGTCGACGGCTGGCAGCTGCGCAAGGGCTGGTACTGGCCGCAGGCCCACAACGACGTCGTGCAGAAAGTGCTGCGCCGCGCGCGCAAGGGCACACGCGTCGTGTTCATCCCGGGCAACCACGACGAGATGGCGCGCCAGTTCCACGGCCTGAACTTCGGCGACATCGAAGTCGCGGAAGACGCCGTGCATGTGACGGCCACGGGCAAGCGCCTGTGGGTCGTGCACGGCGACCTGTTCGACGGCGTCATGCAGCACGCGCGCTGGCTCGCCTACGTGGGCGACTCGCTCTACACCTTCATCCTGGCCATGAACCGTCACTTCAACCGCATCCGCGTGCGGCTGGGGTTTCCGTATTGGTCGCTGTCGCAATACCTCAAGCACCAGGTCAAGAACGCGGTGAACTTCATCAACTCGTTCGAGCGGGTGATGACCGACGAGGCCCGCCGACGCGGCTGCGACGGGGTGGTCTGCGGACACATCCACAAGGCCGAGATCCGCGAGATCGACGGCCAGCTGTATTGCAACGACGGCGACTGGGTCGAGAGCCTCTCCGCCCTGGTCGAAACGATGGAAGGCGAACTGCAGATCGTCTACTGGACGCATCTGCTCGATGCACCGCGCACGTCCCGCCGCGCACGCCGTGCCGCGGCGGCCACCGCCTGATGGAACCCCACATGACCCAAACCGGCATCGATCTCGTTCAGCCCGCCCTCGCCATTCATCCGACATCCGCCACACCGCAAGGAGAGCCCGTGAAAATCATGATCGTCACCGATGCCTGGGAACCGCAGGTCAACGGCGTCGTCCGCACCCTCACCCAGACGCGGCGCGAACTCGAAGCCATGGGCCACATCGTCGACATGATCACGCCGCTTGAATTCAAGACGGTGCCGTGCCCGACGTATCCGGAGATCCGCCTGTCGATCCTGCCCTCCAAGCGCGTGCGGGAGCGCATCGAAACATTCGCGCCACAGGCGCTGCACATCGCCACCGAGGGGCCGCTGGGGCTGGCCGCGCGCGCCTATGCGCTGCGCCACAAGCTGCCGTACACGACGGCGTATCACACGCGCTTCCCGGAGTACGTGCAGGCGCGCTTCGGCATTCCGCTGGCGTGGACGTACCGCTTCCTGCGCTGGTTCCACAGCCCCGCCCAGGCGGTGATGGCGCCGACGCCCGTGGTGCTGAAAGACCTCGCCGACTACGGCATCACCAATGGCGTGCTGTGGACGCGCGGTGTGGATCTGGACATCTTCACGGCGCAGCGTGGCAACGTCCTGAACACCGCTCATCCGATCTTCCTGTACGTCGGCCGCGTGGCCGTCGAGAAGAATGTCGAGGCCTTCCTCGAGCTCGACCTTCCCGGCTCCAAATGGGTCGTCGGCGAAGGCCCCGCACTGCCCGGGCTGAAGGCGAAATACCCGAACGCCAATTACCTCGGCGTGCTCAAGCAGCCGGAACTCGCCAAGGTGTATGCGTCAGCCGACGTGTTCGTCTTTCCGAGCCGCACCGATACGTTTGGCCTGGTGCTGCTCGAAGCGCTGGCCAGCGGGCTGCCGGTCGCGGCGTATCCGGTGACGGGTCCGATCGACGTGCTGGGCGATTCCCCGGCCGGCGCCCTGCGCGAAGACCTGCGTGAGGCCTGCCTGGAAGCGCTGCGCATCGACCGCGCCACGGCGCGCGCGCATGCCGAGAAGTTCTCATGGCGCGCGGCGTCGGAGCAATTCCTTGCGCATCTGCGGCCCATGCCGGCCTCCGCATCGGGCGATGCCAAGACCGCTCAACCGTCCACAGCCGCGGGTGCCTGAGTCTTGCGTTCCATGAAGCCGACCTCCCCGCCGGAACGGCCGCCGGCGCCTTCTGCGGCGGATGCGTATTCGCCCGCCGACAACCCGCACAAGGGCAATCGCGGCATCACGCGCGCGTGGTTTGCGCTCAAGAATTCCATCAGCGGCATCCGCTTCGCCATTGACGAGGAAAGCGCGTTCCGCCAGGAGCTGACGCTGTGCGCGATCCTGCTGCCGTGTGCGTTCGTCATCCCGGCCACGGTGGTGGAGCGCATCATGATGATCGGCACTCTGGTACTGGTGCTCATCGTCGAGCTGCTCAATTCGAGCGTGGAGGCGGCAGTCGATCGCATCTCGCTCGAGCAGCATGGCCTGTCCAAGCGTGCGAAGGATTTCGGCAGCGCGGCCGTCATGCTGGCCCTGCTGCTGTGCGTGGGCACGTGGGCGGCCATCGCCTGGCCGTGGATCGCGTCGCTGCTGCGCTGAAAAGCGGCACGACAACGTTTGGCGGCGCCGCGCCCGCTGCGGGTGGGGCGTCGTTGCCGCAGCACGATCTCTTATAATCCGGGCACCTACATGCCACGGAGACAGGGCCACCGGCCTTGGCAGTTCAATGGAAACCAAGCAGCACTCCACCGGCCCCCGCCGCACGCGCGATCGCATCCTCGAGGTGTCGCTGCGCCTGTTCAACGAACTGGGCGAGCCCAACGTCACGACCACGACGATCGCCGAAGAGCTCGAGATCAGCCCGGGCAACCTGTACTACCACTTCCGCAACAAGGACGACATCATCAACTCGATCTTCGTGCAGTTCGAGCAGGAGATGAGCCGTCGCCTGAAGCTGCCCGACGACCACAAGGCCACGCTCGACGAGACGTGGGGCTACCTGCAGTACATGTCGGAGTTCCTGTGGAACTACCGCTTCCTGTACCGCGACATCAACGACCTGCTTGCGCGCAACCGCATGCTGGAGCTGAACTTCAAGCGCATCGTCGAGCAGAAGCGCCACTTCGCGATGGACATCTGCCATCAGTTCATCGAAGACGGCGAGATGGAAGCCACGCCCGAGCAGGTCGACGTCATGTGCACCAACATCGTCGTGGTGGCGACCTACTGGCTGTCGTTCCAGTTCGTGCAGCACCCGCGCCAGTACAACGACCCGAACGCCATCCGCGACCACCTGCACGGTGCGAGCTACCACATCCTTTCCATCCTCGCGCCCTACCTGCGCGGCAAGCCGCGGCGTGCCTTCGATCTGCTGGCGGTCAGCCGCAGCAACGATCCGCCGCTCGACACCAGCCACCCTGCACAATGAAATCGATCTGCGTCTATTGCGGTTCCAGCCCGGGCGAGCGCCCGGAATACAAGGCCAACGCCATCGCGTTGGGCAACGAAATGGCCGAGCGTGGCCTCACGCTGGTCTACGGCGGCGGCAACGTCGGCCTGATGGGTATCGTGGCCGATGCGGTCCTGCAGGGCGGCGCCCCGGTCATCGGCATCATCCCGAAATCGCTGGTGCGCAAGGAGGTTGGCCACAAGGATCTGACCGAGCTGCACATCGTTGACAGCATGCACCAGCGCAAGCAGATGATGGCCGACCGCGCCGACGCGTTCATCGCCATGCCCGGCGGCGTGGGCACATACGAAGAGCTGTTCGAAACCTTCACGTGGCTGCAGCTCGGCTACCACAACAAGCCGATCGGCCTGCTCAACGTGGCGGGCTTCTACGACAAGCTGCTCGCGTTCATCGACCACGCCGTGCACGAGGGTTTCCTCAAGCGCCATCACGCCAACCTGCTCCACGTGAGCACCGATCCTGCCGAACTGATCGACATGCTCGCCCGCGCGCCGCGCGAAACCGTCGACAAGTGGTCCGAGCGCCGCGAGCGCACGTAAGCCGCGACATGCCGGACACCTTGCTCAGGATGGCACTGTACGTGTCATTGGTCCTCATCGTGCCGGGGCCGACCAACACGCTGCTGTTGTCGTCGGGGCTCAAGGTCGGCGTGCGGCGGACCAGCCCGCTCATCGCCGCGGAAGCGCTTGGCTATGTGCTGGGCATCGCGCTTTGGGGCTTCTTCCTCAGCGCGGTGTCGGCCGACCGGCCGTGGCTGCCGATGGGCATCAAGCTCATCGCGTCGGCCTACATCGTCTACCTGGCCGCGAAGATATGGCGCCAGAGCAAGGCGCTGCAACATGTCACGGCCAGCCCCGTCAGCTTTCGCGACATGTTCTTCACCACGCTGATGAACCCGAAGGCCCTGCTGTTTGCCAGTACGCTGTTTCCGCTCGAGGCCTTCCGGTCGGCGCAGTATTTTGCGTGGACGATCGCGTCGTTCCTCGTCGTGCTGGTGCCGATCGCGGTCGGCTGGTCGTATCTCGGCGTGCTGTTGACGGCCCGCCGCAGCTGGGCGCCGCATACGCCCACGCTGCTGCGTGGTGCGTCGCTCGTGCTGCTGGCGTTCTCCGGCACGCTCATGTATTCCGTGCTGGCGCGCTGATCGCGCCTAGAACGAGGAGCCCGGCTGCGCCAGGAACGCCACCTCCTCGGGCGTCGACGTGCGCCCGAGTGCCGCATTCCGATGCGGAAAGCGCCCGAAGCGCGCAATGATCTCGCGGTGCTTTTCCGCCCAGACGAGCGGGTCGGCATCGCCTTCCTCGTCGCGCAAGCGCGTGTAGAGCCGGATGGACTCGTCCTGCATGGCCAGCGATTCGCTGTGCTCGAACGGCAGGTAGCAGAACGTGCGGTGAAAGCGCGTCGGCAACTGCGCATCCCAGCCGGCAGCCACGACGATCTGCGCGGTATGCAGCGCTGCCGTGTCGCTCGCAAATGCGCGTGCGGTATTGCGGAACATGTTGCGCGGGAACTGGTCGAGCACCACGATGCGCGCAATGGCTTCCAGCGGCGTGTCCATCCACGTGTCGGCGCCTCCGCTCGAGAGGGCCTCCCACAGCGGCAGGAAGCGCGTGCGGATCTGGGCATCGTACGCGTCGGACTTCGCGAACCATTCCGGCCGCGGTGCGTGCAGCGGTGCGTTGCCGAACCAGAACGCAAGCACGTCGTCGGCAGTGGGCAAGCCGATCATGGAAAGTCTCCTCGAATCGTTCTTGTGATGGGCCGTTCAGCGCGGCACGTTGCGCATCCAGTCGGCGGTTTGCCAGAAGGCCTGCATCAGGCGCATCTGCAGCGCTTCGTCCAGACCGAGGTCCTGCATGGCCAGCGCCATGCAGCGCATCCACTGGTCACGCTCCTGCGTGCCGATCTCAAACGGCAGGTGCCGTGCACGCAGGCGCGGATGACCGAAGCGCTCGATGTAGTGGTTCGGCCCGCCAAGCCAGCCGCAGAGGAACCAGAAAAGCTTGTCGCGCGAGCCCTCGAGGCTTTGCGGATGCAGCGCGCGCAGCACCGCGAACTGGGGCTCGAGGTCCATCAGGTCGTAAAAGCGGTCGACGAGTTCGCGCACGCGCGCCTCGCCGCCGATGAGGTCAAAGGCCAGGGTTTCCTGGCCGGCAGTTGCATCTGTCATACAGCCATCACGTGAAGAGAGTCAGGCATCGCGCAAGGTGGCCATGGCAGGGCGGCGCAGCACGTCGCGCAGGCCGAGCCACCCGCCGGCAAAGGCACAGGCCATGCCGCCAAGGATGCCCACCGGCAAGATCGCCGGGTTGAAACGATACGGAAAATCGAACACATACGCCGACAGCACCCAGCCGATGGCGATGGCGCCCACGCCGGCCATCAAGCCCGCGAGGCCGCCGACGATCAGCACCTCGGCGTATTGCGTCTGGCGGACCACGCCGGAGCCCGCACCGAGCGCCCGCAGCACGCCGGCATCGCGCAGGCGCTCGTCGCGCGAGCCCGAGAGCGCGGCATAGAGCACCAGCACACCGGCCGCCAGCGTGAACACGAACAGGAACTCCACCGCCGCGGTCACCTGGTCCAGCACGCCCTGCACCTGGTTCAGGATCAGCTCGGTATCGACCACCGTCAGGTTCGGAAACTCGCGCACCAGCCTGGCCGGCAGATCGGCCTGGCCGGCGGGAATGCGGAACGCTGTCACGTACGTCTGCGGCATGTCGCGCAGCGCCACGGGCGGCAGGATCACGAAGAAGTTCACGCGCATCGAGCTCCAGTCGAGCTTGCGCAATGACGTGATGGGCGCGTCCACCGGCTGGCCGCCCACGTCGAAACGCAGCACGTCGCCCACGCGCAGGTTCAGCGTCTTGGCGATGCCCTCTTCCACCGACGCTTCCGGCTTCTGGCCGCTGAACCACTGCCCGGAGACGATACGGTTCTCGGGAGGCTGCTCGGTCGCGTAGGAGAGATTGAATTCGCGCTCGACCAGATTGCGCGCACGGGATTCAGCGTAGGTCTGGCCATTGATGGCCTGCCCGTTCACCTGCGTCAGGCGCCCGCGCACCATCGGATAGAGCCTTGGCGCCGCCACGCCGGCCTGCGCCAGCACCTGCGTGACCGGCTCGACCTGGTCCGGCTGGATGTTGATGATGAAGCGATTTGGCGCGTCGGCCGGCGTGGCGTTGTGCCACGAACGGATCAGGTCATTGCGCGTCATGGCGAGCAGCAGCAACGCCATCAGCCCCACCGCGAGGGCCACCGTCTGCAGCACGCTGACGCCACGACGGCGCTCCAGCACGGCCAGCGCAAAGCGCCAGCCCACGCCCAGCGCGCGCCCTCGGCCCAGCGATACGGCGAGCCCGCGCAGGCCCGCGGCGGCCAACAGCGCAAACACCAGAATCGCCCCCGCAAAGCCCGCCGCCGTCAGCGCCCCGAGCTTCACGTCGCGCGCAGAGACCACGAGCAGGGCAAAGAAAGCCGCCGCGCCCAGCGCATACCCGACCCATGCGGCGACTGCGCGCTCAGCCACATCGCGCCGCAACACGCGCAGCGGCGGCACCCGCACCAGGCCGAGCAACGGCGGCACGGCAAAACCGACCAGCAGCACGAGACCCGCTGCCAAACCCACCACAGCCGGCCATGCAGACGGCGCAGGCAGCGTGACCGTGACCAGATCGCCAAGCGACGCGAGCAGCAGCCAGTGCGCGCCATAGCCAAGCGCCACGCCGACCGCGGAGCCCAGCACGCCGATCAGCAGAAACTCCAGCGCGAACGTGCCCAGAATCTGCCCCTGCTTCAGGCCCAGGCACTTGATGACCGCCACCGCATCGGTATGCCGCGCGGTATAGCGGCGCGCCGCCATGGTGATGGCCACCGCGGCGATCATGGCCGCCAGCAGCGCGACGAGCGAGAGGAAGCGTTCCGCGCGGTCCAGCGTTTCGCGCATCTGCGGCTGACCGTTCTGCAGCGATTCGACGCGCACGCCGCGCAGCCCGCGGGTCTTCAGCGCGTTTTCGGCCCACGTGCGGAACGCATTGGCCGCCGCATCCGGGCCTGCCACCAGCAGCCGGTACGTGACGCGGCTGCCATACGTAACCAGCCCCGTGGAAGGCAGATCGGCCATGGGCAGCATCACGCGCGGAGCAAAGTTCATGAAGCCGGCGCCGCGATCGAGCTCCTGCGTGATGACGTGAGCGACGCGGAACGAGCGTGTGCCGAGGCGGATGGCGTCGCCCACGCGAATGCCGAGCGCTTCGAGCAGCGGCGCATCGACCCACACCGTGCCGGCGGCCGGAATGCCGCGGATGGGCGCGCCGGCCGGGTCGCGCGCGTCGTCGCTGACCTTGAGCGTGCCGCGCAGCGGGTAGCCCGCATCGACGGCCTTGATGGCCGCCAGTTGCGATGCCGGCTCGCCGGAAGACGTGTTGGTGAGCGTGCTGGCCATGCTGGGGAAGGTGGCCGTATGCGCGACCTGCAGGCCGCCGGCGCGGGCATGCGCCTCGATGTCGGGCGGCAACGGCTGATCGGACACCACGAGCACATCGGCGCCGATCAGCTGACGCGCATCGCGCTCCAGGCCGGCATGCATGCGATCGGCCAGGAAACTGACCGACGCCAGCGCAGCCACCGCCAGCACCAGGGCGATGAGCAGCAGGTTCAGCTCGCCGGCGCGCCAGTCGCGGCGCAGCATGCGCAAGGCTTGGGTCCAGACGGAAAAACGGAGCATGGGCAACACGGGAACGGGGCGCGGCGTCGCGCAGACCCCGCCATGTTCGCATGAGTTCAGTGGGCAGGCGTGCGCGCCTCGTCGACGTGCCACGGCAGCGCTTCGTCAGCCGTGAGCAACGCGACATGTTCGGTCGCGCGATAGCCGGCAAGATGACCGAGCCCTTCGCGGAAGGCCGGCTGGCCGATGCGCTCCATTAGCTCGCGCACCCACGGCGCCAGGGCGTCGTTGCGGCGCACCGCGAGGTAATACGTCTCGCGCGTCAGCGGCACGAAATGCAGCCCGTGCGCCTCGGCCCCCGGACGCAGCCCGAAGCCGACGTCTGCGCGGCCCTCCTGCACGGCCACGGCGATCTTGTCGCTGGAAAACTCCTGTTCGTCGTAGCCGTTGATCTGATCAGGGTACAACCCCGCCGCAACCAGCAGCTGATCGAACAGCAGACGCGTGCCGGAGCTGCGCTGGCGGTTGATGAAACGCGCCTGGGTGCGCGCCAGGTCGCTCAACGACTGTACCTTGCCGGCCCAGTCGGCCGACATCATCAGCCCCTGCTCCCGGTCGGCCAATGCGATCAGGCGCACGGCGGTGGGCCGCAGCCATTTGCGCAGGGTCTGATGCGCGATCGAGCCGGCGCCCTGCTGCGGCGCCACATAGAAGCCTGCCACCTCGCACTGCTTTTCCTGCAGGCAGATCAGCCCCTCGACGGCGCTGCAGAAGACGGTGTCCAGGTGCGCGCCGTTGCCATGCGCGGCCAGCGTCTGGGCAAGCACCTCGACGGCCGGATCGTGGCTGCCCGAAAAACGGATGCGCGCCTGCGACTGCGAGGCGTCGTCGAGCTCCGACAGGAACTGCCCCATGGCTTGCCGCAGCGCGGGGTCGAGCTGCTCGCGCAACCGCATCTCGGCGCGCAGCAGGCGCTCGCCAAACAGTGTGAGCGACGCGCCCCGGCCGCGCTCCATGTCGAGCAAGGTGCGCCCGAGCATCTCTTCCCACGATCGCATGACGCCCCAGGCGTGCCGGTACGACAACCCGACCTGCTTCGCGGCCCGATGCAGGGAGCCGGTTTCCCGCACGGCGCGCAGCAACTGGAACACCTTGCCGTTGGCGCGCGGATTATCGTCCGGCCCGATCACCGGAAAGACCTCAAACTGGAACGCCATTATGTTGATGATTTCCTATTTACTTCGACCGCGGCCCCAGAGAACAATGCCTCGCATTCTGGGGCGGGCGCATGGTGGCCGCCGGCCGTCCCCGAATTGCCGCAATCATGCAGCATTCGACATAAAGCGTCCACGTGTTCCACATGACCCTGACACCATGCCCGGATTCCTGAAAACCCTTCGGCTGCCTGCGATCCTCTGCCTGACATTGGCTGCCGCCACGGCGGCATATGCTGGTGAGCTCCGCATGGCCACCACCACGAGCACGGAAAACTCGGGCCTGCTCAAAGTCCTGCTCCCCAAGTTCGAGGCCGCCACCGGCGTCCATGTGCACGTGATTGCCGTTGGCACGGGCAAGGCAGTCAAGCTCGGAGAATCGGGCGACGTCGACGTGGTGCTGGTGCACGCCCGTCCGCTCGAGGATGCCTTTGTTGCGTCCGGCGGCGGCATCGACCGGCGCGACGTGATGTACAACGACTTCATCCTCGTCGGCCCGGCCGCCGACCCGGCCCGCGTGCGGGGTCAGAAGAACGTGATCCAGGGCATGGAGACCATCGCCAGGGCCAACGCGAAGTTCATCTCGCGCGCAGACAACTCCGGCACCGACGTCATGGAAAAGGCCTACTGGAAATCCGCCGACATCGACCCGAAGGGCAAGCCGTGGTACGTGAGCGCCGGCCTGGGAATGGGCGAGGTGCTGAACATGGCCGCCCAGATGAACGCCTACACGCTGTCGGACCGCGCCACCTACGGCGCCTACCGCGCCAAGACCGGCCTCGACATCGTGCTGGCCGGCGATCCGCGCATGTTCAACCCGTACGGCATCATTGCGGTCAACCCGGCGAAGCACGCGGGCATCAACTACACCGACGCCACGAAACTCATCGAATGGATCACCTCGCCGGCTGGCCAACAGGCCATTGCCGACTTCAAGGTGAACGGCGAGCAGGTGTTCTTCCCGAACTACGGAAAGGCGCTCGCCGGCGGCAAGTGACGCAGGCGCAAGCGGCGACTGACGGAACGGCGGCTCAGGCCGCCGTTTCCAATTGCGGATGCTGCGGCAGCTCCGCCGCGACCTCGCCGATCATGCGGCGCAGCCACATCACGTCGGGTGCGGCGTGGCTGCGCTCGTGCCACAGCTGGTAGAAACGCATCTTCGGGAACGCCACGGGCGTGGGCAGGATGCGGATCGGCAGGTACTGCGCGCAATGCGCGGCAAATTGCCGGCCGGTCGTGAACACCAGATCGGTGCGCATCAGGACATACGGCACCAGCCCGAAATACGGCAGCGACACCTGGATCTGCCGCTTCAAACCCTGCTCTGCAAGTGCCTGATCGATCATGCTGCGCTGCATCGCCGCATACGGAGCCGGCGCGAGATGCGGCATCTCGACATAGTGCTTGAGCGAGATGCCCTTGCGCGCCAGGGGGTGCTGTGCACCGAGCATGCAGACCACCTCGTCGTCGAACAGCGGTGAAATATGCAGATGCTCGGGCGGCGAGAGCCAGTTGCCGATCACCAGATCCATGCCGCCCTGCTCGAGCGCGGCGAGGTAATCCACACCGGCATTGAGCGGATGCACCACCAGCTTGGCCTGCGGTGCGTGCTTGCGCAGGCGCTCCACGATGTTGGGGAGGAAGAACGCGTCGAGGTAATCGGGCGCCCCCAGGTGGAACGTGCGCGTCGTGTTGCCCGGGTCGAACTCCTGCGACGGCCGGGCGATGCGCTCCATCGCCTCCAGGCTTTGCTGCGCCAGCGTGAGCAGCTCGTGGCCGCGCTCGGTGGGCACCATGCCGTTCTTGCCGCGCACGAGGATGGCGTCCCCGGTGATCTCGCGCAGCCGCTTGAGGGTATTGCTGATCGCCGGCTGCGACTGGCCAAGCTTGACGGCCGTACGAGTCACGCTCTGCTCGGTGAGCAGCGTGTACAGAACGCGCAGGAGGTACGTATCGAGGTGATCTTTGCCGTGCATGTGGACACCGGGCACGGGCGACGCCGTACCGACAAAAACGGGCTGAGGGACGCTGTGAGTGTATGTCACTTGCACGCCGCGCCGCCAGACCACTACCGACGGGTATACCCCGGATTTTGGCTTTCCGATGCGGGTTATCACCTGGGCCAAATATTGCATTCCTGACCCGGTGCTATGGTTCCGTCATACACACAAACACGCGTAGACCCCATGGAGACTCAGCCCATCCGCTTCTTCCACCGCGGCCAGGTGCGCACCGTTTCAGACGCGCCGATCACCCGGACGGTGCTTCAATACCTGCGTGAAGACGCGCACTGCACAGGCACCAAGGAAGGGTGTGCCGAGGGCGATTGCGGTGCATGTACCGTCGTGCTCGGCGAGCTGCAGGCAGACGGCAGCGTCGGCCTGAAGGCTGTCAACGCCTGCATCCAGTTCCTGCCCACGCTCGATGGCAAGGCGCTGTTCACGGTGGAAGACGTGCGCAGCAAGGATGGCTCGCTGCACCCCGTGCAGCAGGCGATGGTCGAGTGCCACGGCTCGCAGTGCGGCTTCTGCACCCCGGGCTTCGTGATGTCGCTCTACGCGCTGTACGAGAACACCGGCAGCAACGCGCCGCCGTCCCGCCAGGCCATCTGCGATTCGCTCACGGGCAACCTGTGCCGCTGCACCGGCTACCGGCCGATCATCGACGCGGGCGAACGCATGTTCGAGCTGCCCGCGCCGGCCGGCATCGACCGCACTCAGCTGGCTGAAACGCTGCGCAACCTGCAGCGCAAGGACACCTTCGCCTACGCCCCCGCCGGTGTCGAGAACGCGCCGCGCTTCTACGCCCCACGCACCGTCTCGGCATTCGCCGCCATCAAGGCTGCGCACCCGGACATCCGCATCCTCGCCGGCAGCACCGACGTGGGCCTGTGGGTCACGAAGCAGTTCCGCGATCTGGGCGACATCCTGTACATCGGGCAGGTGGCCGACCTGTACGCACTGGAAAAGCGCGACGGCTGGATCGAGGTCGGCGCCGCGGTGTCGCTGGAGGCGGCCTACGGCTTCCTCGCCCAGGACTACCCGGAGCTGACCGAACTGTGGAAGCGCTTCGCCTCGCTGCCGATCCGCAACGCCGGGACGCTGGGCGGCAACATCGCCAACGGCTCGCCGATCGGGGATTCGGCCCCAGCCCTCATCGCCCTTGGCACGCGGGTCGTGCTGCAGCGCGGGGAAGCCCGCCGCGAGCTGCCGCTCGAAGACCTGTACCTGGCTTACCAGAAGAACGCGATGGAAGACGGCGAGTTCGTGGCCGGCCTGCGCATTCCGGCACGCGAGGGCCGCGATGCGCTGCGCTTCCGCACGTACAAGCTGTCCAAGCGCTTTGACGAAGACATCTCGGCCGTGTGCGCGGCGCTCGCGATCGAGCTGGACGACCAGGATGGCGAAACCCGCGTCCGCAGCGCGCGCATCGCCTACGGCGGCATGGCCGCAACGTCCAAGCGTGCGACCGAAACCGAGAACGCCATCATCGGGCAGCCGTGGAACGAAGCGACCGTGCGGGCGGCCATGGCAGCCATGTCGCGCGACTACACGCCGCTGACCGACATGCGCGCCACGGACAACTACCGCCGCATCTCGGCGGCCAACACGGTGTACCGCTTCTGGCTGGAAACCCGCGCCGACGGGCCGCTCGCGCCCGAACAGATCAATGTGCGCGCGGTCGAACTGAACACCCTCACCGCTGCCTGAGACATGAACAAGCAAACCGAAGCTTTCCTGCTGGCGGAAGCCGACATCGCGGCGGCGATGCCCGACCAGCGCGGTGCCGTGGTCGGCATCTCGCGCCCGCATGAATCCGCGCACCTGCATGTGGCCGGCACCGCCACCTATACCGACGACATCCCCGAGCTGGCCGGCACGCTGCACGCGGCACTGGGCATGAGCACGCAGGCGCATGCGCGCATCGTCAACATGGACCTCGAGCGCGTGAAAGCGGCGCCGGGCGTGGTGGCGGTATTCACGTCGGCCGATATTCCGGGCACGAACGATTGCGGCCCGATCATCCACGACGATCCGATCCTGGCCACCGACACGGTGCACTTTGTCGGCCAGCCGATGTTCATCGTGGTAGCCACGTCGCACGATGCGGCGCGCCGCGCGGCACGCCTGGGCCAGATCGAGTACGAAGTGCTGCCCGCGCTCCTCACCCCCGAAGAAGCCCGCGCGGCCGGCAAATCCGTGCTGCCGCCGATGCACCTCAAGCGCGGCGAACCCGCTGCGCGCATCGCCGCTGCGCCCCACGCTGAAGCGGGCCACATGTCGCTGGGCGGCCAGGAGCAGTTCTATCTGGAAGGCCAGATCTCGTACGCGGTGCCGAAGGAAGACAACGGCATGCACGTGTGGTGCTCCACGCAGCATCCGACCGAGATGCAACACATGGTGTCGCACATGCTGGGCTGGCACGCCAACCAGGTGCAGGTCGAATGCCGCCGCATGGGTGGCGGCTTTGGCGGCAAGGAGTCGCAGTCGGGCCTGTTTGCCTGCTGCGCCGCGCTCGCGGCCTGGAAGCTTGCCTGCCCGGTGAAGCTGCGTCCGGACCGCGACGACGACATGATGATCACCGGCAAGCGGCACGACTTCCGTTTCGCCTACGAGGCCGGCTACGACGACGACGGCCGCATCCAGGGCGTGAAGGTCGACATGACCTCGCGCGCCGGGTTCTCGGCCGACCTGTCCGGCCCCGTGATGACGCGCGCCATCTGCCACTTCGACAACGCCTACTGGCTGCCGGAAGTGGAGATCGACGGCTTCTGTGCGCGCACCAACACGCAGTCGAACACCGCCTTCCGCGGTTTTGGCGGCCCGCAGGGCGCGTTTGCCATCGAGTACATCATGGACAACATCGCGCGCGCCCTCGGCAAGGACCCGCTCGACGTGCGGCGCGCCAACCTGTACGGCAAGACCACGAACAACGTCACGCCGTACGGCCAGACGGTGGAAGACAACGTCATCCACGAACTGCTCGACGAGCTCGAAGCGTCGTCGGAGTACCGGGCGCGCCGCGAGGCCGTCCGCGCATTCAACGCGACGAGCCCGGTGCTCAAGCGCGGCCTGGCGCTCACGCCCGTGAAGTTCGGCATCTCGTTCAACGTGAAGCACTTCAACCAGGCCGGCGCGCTCGTGCACGTGTACAACGATGGCTCGATCCTGGTGAACCACGGCGGCACGGAAATGGGCCAGGGCCTGAACACGAAGGTTGCGCAGGTGGTCGCGCACGAACTGGGCGTGGCGTTCACGCGCATTCGCGTCACGGCCACGGACACCAGCAAGGTGGCCAACACCTCGGCCACCGCCGCGTCCACGGGCAGCGACCTGAACGGCAAGGCCGCGCAGGATGCCGCCCGCCAGATCCGCGAGCGTCTCACCGCATTTGCCGCGCAGCACTACGACGTACCTGCCAGCAGCGTCGCGTTCGTGGCCGACCAGGTGGAGATCGGGCCTCGCCGCGTGCCGTTCGACGAACTGATCCGCCTTGCCTACATCGCGCGCGTGCAGTTGTGGTCGGACGGCTTCTACGCCACGCCCAAGCTGCACTGGGACCAGGCCAGGCTGCAGGGCCGTCCGTTCTACTACTACGCCTATGGCGCAGCAGTGTCGGAAGTGGTGGTCGATACGCTGACCGGCGAATGGCGCCTGCTGCGCGCCGATGTGCTGCACGACGCCGGCCGCTCGATCAACCCGGCCATCGACATTGGCCAGGTGGAAGGCGCGTTCATCCAGGGCATGGGCTGGCTGACGACCGAAGAACTGTGGTGGAACAAGAACGGCAAGCTGATGACGCATGCGCCGTCCACCTACAAGATCCCGACCGTCAACGACTGCCCGCCGGATTTCCGCGTGCGCTTGTTCAACAACGCCAACGTGGAAGACAGCATCCACCGCTCCAAGGCGTTGGGCGAGCCCCCGCTGCTGCTGCCGTTCTCGGTATTCTTCGCCATTCGCGACGCGGTGGCCGCCGTGGGCGACGGCCGCACCAATCCGCCGCTGAACGCGCCAGCCACGTGCGAGGAAATCCTCAAGGCCATCGACGCGATCCGCAGCGCCCCGCTGACCGTCTGAGCCCGAGACCGAGGCCACCATGGACCACACACAACTGCGCCCCTTCCGCTTTGCCGACGTGCTGGCCACCGTGCAGGCGGGGCAGCCGTGCGTACTGGTCACGGTGACGGACGTGCAGGGCTCCGCCCCGCGTGAGGCGGGCACGCTCATGCTGGTGTGCGCGGACGGCTTCTTCGGCACCATCGGCGGCGGCCACCTCGAATGGCGCGCGATCGAGATCGCCCAGGCGATGATGGCGGCGCACGAAGCCAGCGGCGAAGCGCGCCGCCAGTTCGTGCGCATCCCGCTTGGGCCCGCGCTCGGCCAGTGTTGCGGCGGCGTGGTGCGCCTGTCGCTCGAACGGCTCGATGCGCGCGATGCGCAGTGGATCGCCCTGGCCGATGACGCCATGCGCCAGCGTCGCAGCCTGCGCCGTTCCGTATCGGCCGACCCGTCGGTGCCCGTTACGGCCGCCATTGGCGATGCCGCGGCGGCCGGCGTGCAGTTCGATGCGGTGGGCTTCACGCAGACCATCCTGCCGCCCGACATGTCGATCGTGCTGTGCGGCGCGGGCCATGTCGGCCACGCCATCGTGCGCGCGCTGGCCAATCTGCCCTGCCGCGTGACATGGGTGGACGAGCGCGACGCGATGTTCCCCGCCGATGTACCGCCGAACGTCGTCATCGAAGCCAGCGATACGCCGGAAGCCGTGATCGACCACGCGCCGGCCGGCAGCTACTTCCTGGTCATGACGCACAACCATGCGCTGGACCTCGCGCTGTGCGAACGCATCATGCGCCGCACGGACTTCGCCTACTTCGGTCTCATCGGCTCCAAGACCAAGCGCGCCCGCTTCGAGCACCGCATGGTCGAACACGGCGTCGACCCCGCACGCCTGCCGGAAATGGTCTGCCCGATTGGGATTGCTGGCATCGCCGACAAGGCGCCGGATATCATTGCGGTCTCCGTCGTCGCGCAACTGCTGCAGGTGCGAGAGCTGCAACAGCACGCGCTCACCACTGCCAGCGGCGGCGCGATAGTCCCCTACCGCACTCCTACGCCAGTCTGATCATGCCGATCTCGCCAGCCCTTGCCGAACGCATCGCCACCAGCCCGAAGGCCGAACTGCACATCCACATCGAAGGCTCGCTCGAACCCGAACTGATGTTCGCGCTGGCCGAGCGCAACGGCGTCAAGCTGCCGTATGCCTCCGTCGAGGAAGTGCGCGCGGCGTATGCCTTCGACGACCTGCAATCGTTCCTCGACCTGTACTACGCGGGCGCAAGCGTGCTGCTCACCGAGCAGGATTTCTACGACATGACCGCCGCGTATGTGGCGCGTGCCGTGGCCGACAACGTCCGCCACGCCGAGATCTTCTTCGACCCGCAGACCCACACCGCGCGCAACGTGCCGATGCACGTGGTCATCGGCGGCATCGTCCGCGCGCTGGACGACGCCGAGCGCCAGCATGGTTTTTCCAGCCGGCTGATCCTCTGCTTCCTGCGCCACCTGAGCGAGGAAGACGCGTTCACTACGCTGGAAGCCGCCCTGCCGTACATCCAGGACCCGGCCAACCGCATCATCGGTGTGGGGCTCGATTCGTCGGAACGCGGCAACCCGCCCGAGAAGTTCGCGCGTGTCTTCGCACGCTGCAAGGAACTCGGCCTGCGCCTGGTCGCCCACGCCGGTGAGGAAGGCCCCGCGCAGTACGTGACCGACGCGCTCGACATCCTGAAGGTGGAGCGCATCGACCATGGCGTGCGCGCCATCGACGACGCGGCACTGGTCAGGCGCCTCGCCGCCGAGCGCATCGCGCTGACCGTCTGCCCGCTGTCGAACGAAAAGCTGAAGGTCTACCCCGACCTGCGCGACCACTCGCTCAAGCAATTGCTGAACGCCGGCTGCGCAGTGACGCTGCACTCCGATGACCCGGCCTACTTCGGCGGCTACATGAACGCCAACTGGCTCGCCACCTTCGACGCCCTCGACCTGAGCGCTGCCGATGCCCACACGCTCGCGCGCAACAGCTTCGAGGCGTCCTTCCTGCCCGAGCAGGACAAAGCCCTGTGGCTGAACGCGGTGGACGTCCACTGGAACGCCACCCACTGAAACCCCACGAGACGACGAATGACCAAGATGCCTCCAAACTCAAACGCCACCGTTCACGCCTACCGCGGCCGGGTGCTGCATTTCCTGCACGATCCGCAGTATCGCGAGCGCGATGCCTATGAGTATTGGGAGGACGGCCTGCTGGTGGTTTCAGGCGGCAAGGTACTGCAGGCGGGCGGCTACGCCGCACTGCGCGAGGGCCTGCCCGCCGGCACGCAGCTGCACGACCACAGCGGCAAGCTGATCGTGCCGGGTTTCATCGACACGCACATCCACTTCCCGCAGACGGACATGATCGCGTCGCCGTCGCCGGGCCTGCTGCACTGGCTGGAGACGTACACCTTTCCCGAAGAGCGCCGCTTCGAGAGCGAGCAGTACGCCGCCGGCGTCGCCTCGTTCTTCCTCGACGAACTGCTGCGCAACGGCACGACGAGCGCGATGGTCTGGAGCACGGTGCATCGCGGCTCCGCCGAGACACTGTTCACGGCAGCCCGGCAGCGCGGCATGCGTCTGATCACCGGCAAGGTGATGATGGACCGCAACTGCCCGGAATATCTGCGCGACACAGCCGAGTCCGGTGCGCGCGACACGGCCAACCTGATCTCGCGCTGGCACGGCAAGGACCGCCTGGCCTATGCCATCACACCGCGCTTTGCGCCGACCTCCAGTGAAGCGCAGTTGCAGGCCTGCGCAGAACTGGCCAGGCAATACCCGGACGTCTTCATCCAGACGCACGTCGCCGAGAATCCCGACGAGGTCAAATGGGTGGCCGAGCTGTTCCCGAACGCACGCAGCTACCTGGATGTGTATGACCGCTACGGGCTGCTGCGCAAGGGTGCCTTCTATGGCCACGCCATCTGGCTGGACGACGGCGACCGCAAACGCCTCGCGGAATCGGGCGCCGCCGTCGCGCACTGCCCGACGTCGAACCTGTTCCTGGGCAGCGGCCTGTACGACTTCCACGCCAACGATGCACACCGCCTGGCGCTGACGCTGGCCACCGACGTGGGCGGCGGCAGCTCGTTCTCGATGCTGCGCACGATGGGCACGGCGCACAAGGTCGCACGCATGGGCGGCTATCACCTGACCGCGCTGCGCATGTTCTACCTTGCCACTCGCGGCGCCGCCGAAGCGCTGGGCTGGGAAGACCGCATCGGCAGCTTCGTGCCGGGCGCGGAAGCCGACTTCATCGTGCTGGACCCGGCCGCCACGCCGCTGCTGGCCCGCCGCAACGCGCGTTCTGAAACCCTCGAAGAGCTGCTGTTCTCGTTGGCGCTGCTGGGTGAGGACCGTGCTGTATCCGCCACTTACGTGCAGGGTGAACCCGCAACATTTACGGTTGGCGCCCACGCCTGATGCACTTATAATCGCGGCTTCCATTGGGGAGTAGCCGCTCGAAGTCGTCACTTCGAGGGCCACGTCAACAGACTTGACCGCCGTCGCAACGACAGGCGGTTATGGCGTGGTCAGCCGCACTCAGGGTGCCATCCGTGCACCCGGTGACGCGCCTGGCGAGACCGATGACAACCCACTGCGGACAGGGCCGGCAGTGGCGCGTCATTGGTTCGCATACGGCCCGGACACCACAACAACATGGAAGCCTTCCTCGTCTCCACCGGCATCGTCGCGCTTGCGGAAATCGGCGACAAGACGCAGCTGCTGTCGATCCTGCTGGCCGCGCGTTTTCGCAAGCCGGTGCCGATCATTCTCGGCATCTTCATCTCCACCCTCGTCAACCATGCATTTGCCGGCGCTGTCGGCGGCTGGATCACGCAGGTGCTCGGTGAAAACGTCCTGCGTTGGATCCTCGGCGTGGGCTTCATCGCCATGGCCGGATGGATGCTGATTCCGGACAAGCTCGATGAAGAAGAAGCGCCTTCGGGCACGCAGCGCGGCCTGGGCATCCTGGGCACGACCATCGTCGCGTTCTTCTTTGCCGAGATGGGCGACAAGACGCAGATCGCCACGGTGGCATTGGCAGCGCGCTTCCATGACGTCGTATCGGTCGTGGCAGGCACGACCATCGGCATGCTGCTCGCCAATGTGCCGGCCGTGCTGATGGGCAACAAGTTTGCGGCGCGCATGCCGATCCAGCTCGTGCATCGGATCGCGGCGTTGATCTTCCTGGTGCTCGGGGTGCTGGCACTGCTGGGCGTCGGGAAGTAAGTCGTCATTCCGAGACGCTGAACCTGCCTTGCCGGCATCCCTTTCGCAGGCGAGGC
>FLYJ01000307.1_pt1 | contig 69593 bp, 64 predicted proteins | sample 1122561 | NCBI WGS metagenome assembly FLYJ01 (sample SAMEA4346788, study PRJEB14843) | hot springs metagenome | biome: Terrestrial Biome; feature: Habitat; material: Sediment | place: India | collected 2012-06-12 | depth 1760 m
CCTGGCTCAGCTGCGACGGCATGCAGTCAACCTCGGGAATCCCGCCGTACTCGCGCACCACGTCCACCTTGTACTTGAGCTCGTTCCAGACGATCTTGACGGCGGTCTCGAGGCACGTCTCGAGGTTGCAGCGCTGCAGCTGCGCATCGTCCACATGCGAGAACGCCTTGAGACCGTGCACGATGCTCTTGACGCGCTGCAGGCCATCCAGCGATTCGGCCAGCAGCGCCGGCACGTCTTCGCGTACGTAGTCCAGGTCGGCCCGCTGCCGCACCTCGGCCAGCGTGGCGCGTGTGGCAGGCGTCAACTCCGCCTCGTGCGACTCATACGCAGAGACGGTGTCGAGCAGCGCTGCGACGTAGCGCTGCAGGCTGCCCAGGTTGGCATTGACGAAAGAGACGGGGTTGTTGATCTCGTGCGCCACCCCGGCCGCCAGTTGGCCGATCGAAGCCATCTTCTCCGACTGCAGCAACTGGCCCTGTGCCTGCGCCAGCTTGTGCAGCAACTGCTCCTGGCGTGCGCGCTCGGCCTGCAGCGCCTGGTGCGCCAGCGCGAGCTGCCATCGGTCACGCTGGAACTGCTCGACGGCGCGCGCCATCTGGCCGATCTCGTCGTCGCCCCTGACCGGCACCGCCCCGGGAGCGCCGTCGGCATGCTGATCGCGCAGGCTGCGGCTGACCTGCAGCAGCCGCTGCAGCACGCGACGTCCCAGCAGCGCGTACGCGGCAAGGCAGGCAAACGCCACGCTGCAGGCGAGCAGCGCGGTCACCCAGCGCTCGTTGCGCTCCGACACGGCGGCCAGCGCCTCCAGGGCCTGCTGAAACGCATGCGCATGCCGCGCCGACAACTGCTGCGCAGACTGCACCATGGCGCCGGCCTGCATGTACAGCGCCTCCGCAGATCGACGCCCGGCCTGGGCGCGCGCCGACGCTGCCGCAGAAGCCGTGGCGCCAGCGCCCGCACGCTGCAGCTCGCTTTCCCACCACTGCGCGACGATGTAGACCGCATTGCGAAACAGCTGGGTCGACTGGTGCAGATCGAGCACTTCAATGTCGTCATCGGCGGCGGCCAGATGTTCGGACAGCTGTTCGAACGCCTGCAGGTTCTGCAGGATCTCCGCATAGTGGCGGCGCAGCGCCTCCACCGAGGCCGTCTTCTCGAGCTGCGCCGATTCGCGCTCGATGAGCAGCGTGCGCTGCACGAGCTCCTGCGCCTGCCGCAGTCGCGTGAGCTGTTCGTTGGCCAGCGCCCGTGTCGCCTCCGCGGATGTCCGCAGCGCATACACCGCGGTAAAACCGCCCGCCGAGATCAGCAGCGCCAGCACGGCCACGGCCAGCACGAACTGCCGACCGAGCGAACTCGGCCACACCCCGCGCAGCGGCACACGAAGGCGCACGAGAGCGATACCGGCGACGTCCCCTGGCATTCAGCGGCCCCAGATCCGCCGATAGACGGCGCGATACCCGCTGTCGGGGTCGTACTGCCCGAGCGGGCCACCGTCAAACGCGATGTTGCCCGCGGTGACAAGATGCACCGGCGACACATAGCCGCTCACCGGCTGACCGGCCAGAAGCCGGTTCAGCTCGTCCACCAGCTGCCAGCCCTGCAGGTTCAGCGGCTCGGCCACCGTGCTGGTCTGGAAGGCACCGGCCTGGATGCGCAGGAACGCCGCGGCGCTGCCGTCGCCGGCAGAGAGCATGCGCAGCCCTTCGGACCTGCCGGCCCGCGTCAGTTCGGCGCCGGCGTAATCGAAGTAGATGTCGTTGATGGCCAGCGCGTACGTCCACGTCCGCCCGTACCGCTCCAGCAGACGGCGCATGACGCCAGGCATGGCTTGCGCGCTGCCCGAGATGGGCACGTCTTCCAGCGCCAGCAGCCGGCAGCCGCTGCACGCGCGGATCACCTCCGCCATGGCAGCGGCCTTGGCCTTGGCGATCTGGAAGTTCGAATCGGTAAAGATGACCACGTTGGCGTGGCCGGCAGAATCCGCCACCGCTGCCATGGCGGTGAGCCGTGCGACGGCGAGCGGGTCGGTCGATACGTTCACCGCGACAGGGCCATCGGCCATGGGCCCGGCGGTGGCGGCCACATGCCAGCCCACCACCGGGATGCCGCGTTGCGCGAACGGGGCCAGCGCCGGGCGCATCTCGACGGCATCGCCGCCTACCAGCACGACGCCGCCGGGCTGCAGCGCCAGCGCGGAGGCCACGGCGCGCCGCCGGCCCTCGGGCGTACCGCCTGCGTCGTACACGTGCACCTTCCACCCGATCACGCGCGCAGCTTCCTTGATGCCCTTGGCAACGCCAAGGATGCCGCCGTTACGCAAGTCTTCACTCACGATGGCAAGCGTGATGTCGGCCCGCGCGCGCGGGCCCGACGCCGGACCATCCCAAGGCGCGCCGTGTTCGCTGGCGCGCGCGACGATCTGCTGCATGCGCACCGTGTCGGGCAGCGCCTCGGCCGCCCGTGCAGCCCCGCCTTGGGCGAGCGCGCTCAACAGGCCACACGCACATGACGCAGCCGCCAGCCTGCGCCTGCCATCCGTCCACCAATCCATGGGCGCTCCCAAAAGGCGAAGGTTCAAGCGGCGTCCGGGGCGCCGGGCGCCGTCGCCGCGGGGCCGCCCGACGCGCGTGCCGCTTCCGCGTAGACGAGGATGGCGAACGGCACGTCTTCGTGCGCTTCGAAATGCTTGATCTGCTGCACCTGGTGGGCACTGACCACGCTGTCGCGCGTGATGAGCAGCACCCCGCGGCGCGTAAGCAGGTCATCGGCCAGGCGCATGCCTTCGCGCAGTTCCGTCGAGGTGATCTGGCGCACGGGCATCACCTCGCCCTGCTGCTTGAGCACCGCAACGAAGCGCACCACCACATCGGGGTCGTAGCGCAGGCCGGACTGCGCCTTGATCATCTCCATGGCCTGGTCGGGCGACGTGCGCTGCTTGACGATCTCGCCCGACATCAGCCCCTCGAAATCGCGCGCCACGGCCACGATGCGCGCCCCGATGGGGATGGCCGGGCCTGCCAGGCGATCGGGCGTGCCGCGGCCATTGAAACGCTCGTACTGGTGGCGGATGATCTGGGCCACCTGCTCGAGCTGCGGCACCGGCGTGAGCACCATCTGCGCCCGCAGCGGATGCTGGTAGAACTGCTGCGCCTGCTCCGCAGACAGACGGTCGAGCGACGTGCTCAGCAGCACATCGGGCAACGACAGCTTGCCGATGCCATGCAGCAGCCCGGCATGGAAGATGTCCTGCACCTGCAGCCCCGTCAGCCCGCACCCGATGGCGATGCGCCGCGCGAGATCGGCCACCCGCAGCGACTGGCGCGCCATGGCACCGCAGCGCATCTCGATCATGCTGGCGCACACCTGAACCATGTTGGTGAAGCTGGTCTTCAGATCGCGCTGGGCGCCTTCCAGGAACATCACCGTCTGACGAATCTCTTCGGTGCGCGCCTGCACCTGGGTCTCCAGGCCTGCGTTGAGCCGCTGCAGCATGTCGTTCTGCTGGCGCGTGAGGTCGCTCAGGCGTTGCGCTTCACGCGCGAGCGTGCGCTGCTCGACCGCGTGCCGCACGGTGAGCAGCAGATCCTGGTCGTCCCACGGCTTGTTGAGGTAGCGGTAGACCCCGCCCTCGTTGATGGCGCGCACGGCCGAATCGATCTCGGAATAGCCGGTCAGCAGGATGCGCATCACGTCGGGATACCGCTCGCGCGCGCAGGCCAGAAACTCGGCGCCGCTCATGCCGGGCATGCGCATGTCCGAGACGATCAGGTCCACCGGATATACAGCCAGCATCTCGAGCCCAGCCGCCCCGCTCTCCGCCGTGATCACCCGGTAGCCGGTCGGCCGCAGCAGCCGACGCAACGATGCGAGCACGCCCGCCTCGTCGTCGACGAGCAGGATCAGCGGTGTGGCGGCAGCCGAGGCGGCGCCCGACGTTGCAGGCACGGGCTGGGCCGTCTCTGCCGGCCCGGGAGCGGTACCGGGCGTGGTGGTTTGTGCAGTGTCTTCTTCGTAGGCGAGCATGGCCCGGTCCTCTGTGAGTTCAAAGCGCGTTCAGAGCGCCTGCAGAAACTGCTCGAGCGCGCGCTTCATGGTGCGGATGGCCGTTTCGGGCAGCAGCATGACGAGCTGCGCCACAAAGCCGCCGCGCTCGAGTGTGAAGCGCACCTCCAGCAGCAGCGCGACGTCCCAGCGACGGAACTGTTCGCCCGACAAGGCCTGTTGCAACGCGGTCGCGGGCACGAAGCTCGGGCGCGAGAACGACAGGTTGCGCCCCAGCTGCTCGAACACGCTGCGCACGCACGCGCCCACCAGCAGGTTGGCAATGTCGGACAGCGCCTCGCTCTGGCCGTGGAGGTCGGCATCGTCGTAGCCCATCAGTTCTTCGAGCTCTTCGCGGCCGTCCTTGCCGAAGAGCACGATGGCTTCGCCGGAAATGTCCGACTGGAACGCCTGCCGCACCGGCGACGGCGCATCGCCTGCCATGTCGCAGGCCAGCAGGTTGGCCTGCAGCTGTGCGGCGTCGACGAGCTTGATGCCCGGCACCGACAGCGTCACGAACGCCCCCAGCAGTTCGGCCAATGCAGCGCCGGCCTTGCCCATGCCGATGTTGGCGATCTCCTGCAGCGCGTCGCGCTGCTCTTCGTTGAGCGTCAGGTCATGCATAGAGCCCATACCCCCGCAGGATCGGAACAATCCGCTCGGCCGAGACCGGCTTCGGTATGAACCCGATGGCACCGAGTTCCTTGACGCGCTCCACCGCGCCGGACTGGATGTCAGCCGACACCACGATCACAAAGGCATCGGCGGCGGCCCGGCGAATGTGTTCGAGCACCTGGAAGCCGTCCATGTCGGGCATGGTGAGATCGAGAAAGACGACGGTGCCCTTGCCCGCCCGGAACAGCTCCAGCGCCTGCACGCCGTTGGAAGCCTGCGAGACTTCGACGTCCCAGTCCTCGGGCAAGGCGTTGATCAGAAGCTTGCGTGCCAGCGACGAGTCGTCGGCAACGAGCACGGGTAGCGCCATGGTGTGTCTCCCTTCAGGCGTAAGACGTGGGGTTCAGGGGGGCCGCCGCCTTGACGGCCGGCGCGGGTTCTGAGGCGAGGGCGGGCGCGGGGCCGCCCACGGGCAGCGTCACGCGAAAGGTCGTGCCCTTGCCGACCGTGCTCGATACATCGATGCGTCCGCCATGCGCCTGCACGATGCCGTAGGTGACCGACAATCCGAGCCCCGTGCCCTTGCCGACCGGCTTGGTGGTGAAGAACGGATCGAAGATGCGCTTGAGGTTCTCGGGCGGAATACCGCAACCGGCATCGGCCACCTCCAACCAGACCGACGCCTTGGCGTCCGCCTCGCCAGGGCCGGGCGCATCGCACCCGGTGCGCACCGCGATCACCCCGCGCTCGCCACCAGACTCGGCTTTCTTGGCGTACGCCTGCGCCGCGTTCACCACCAGGTTCAGCACCACCTGGTTGATTTGCGACGGGATGCACATCACGGGTGGCAGTGTGCTGTACTCGCGCACGAGATCGGCCTGGTACTTGATTTCATTGTGGACGATGTTCAGCGTGGATTCGATGCAGCGGTGGATGTCGACCTGTTCCCACTGGTGCTTGCTGTCCACGCGCGAGAAGTCGCGCAGGTCCACCACGATGTCGCGCACGCGGGCCAGGCCCTCTTTCGATTCTGCGACGAGCGCCGGGGCGTCTTCGGTGAGGTAGTCGATATCGGCGGCCTGGGCGAGCGCGGCGAGCTGCGGGTCCAGCGAAGGCGCCGCCTGCGTGATCAGTTGCTCCATGCCGCGCGCATAGTCGAGCAGCGTGCCCATGTAGCGTTGCAGGCTGTTCAGATTCGACAGCACGAAGCCCACGGGGTTATTGATCTCATGCGCAATGCCGGCCGCCAACTGCCCGATGGCGGCGAGCTTCTCCGATTGCAGCAACTGCTGGTGCGCCTGGGCCAGCTCTTCGTTCAATGCCGAGAGCTGCGCGTTGCGCACGGTCAGCTCCTGCAGCGCATCGGTCACGATCTTTTCGCGCTTTTTCAGCTCGCCATAGGCCAGGCAGACATCGGTCGCGTCGAGCAGCGTAATGCCGACGGCAATCACCACGCCGTGCTCATCCTCGATCGGAATGAAACTGCAGTTCTGCTGCATCCATTCGATCGTGTCGGTAATGGGCCGGGTATGCCGAAAACGGAACAGATAAGGCCGGTGCTCCCACGATGTATATGCCGAGACGCTCAATACAAAAACGCTCTCGATTTTCTTGCGCAGCCATTTTTCGGGCAGCTCGGGAAACAGGGCGAACATATCCTGGCCGAGCACCTCGTCGGCCGAACGCCCGCTGTGATACTGCATGAAACGGTTCCACGACAGGATCCGCATGTGCCGATCCACCGAGAACACGCCGCAACTCACCAGTTGCGCAATGGCGTCGGAGAGTTGGGATGGGGTGATGTCTGCCATGCCTGGGCGCCGGTCTGCAAATGCATGCGGTTGATGTCGGGTCACATCGCATAACCCGCTCTTACCCTGCTTATCGACAGAGTTTTGCTCAGGCAGATAAGGACAAATCCCTAATCGCGCGTGATTATCGGAAGATCAGAGTGAAGACACATGAACATCGGCCGCGGCGCCATGAATAATGTGCGGGATTACACGCTTTTTCTCGGCCGGTTTCAGCTGCGCAGATGCAATTGCGCCAGAAGCTGCCGCCACTGTGCGAATTGGCGCGCCCGTGCCTGCGGATCAGCAGCGTCGCGGCCATAGCGCAGCGCGACGTAGCCGGCGGCGGCCTCGCGGATGGCCTGCGCGGCCTGGGGGAAGTGCACGGCGGCGCGTTCGGCATAGGCCATCGGGCCTTCTGCCGGTGCGCGCGGGCAGCCATGCCGCGCCAGCCTGTCGCACAGGCGCTGCCACTGCGCCTGCACCGGATCGGGCTTCGGCTTGCGCGGCTGCCACAACAGCGGCAGCGCGGCCAACAGCACGAGGCCCGACACGCCCCACAGCACGGCGCGCGGGTCTGCCGCATCCAGCCCCAGCCACGCGAACAGACGCGCCTGGCGGCTGCGGTCATAGCCGAGCACCCAGCGGTTCCACCCGCTGACCAGGCCATCCAGCCCCCAGCGCACGTTGCGCAGCCACGCGGGCTCTTGCGCGCGGCGCGAGCGGAATTCGCTGGCGGGCACGGCTGCCGCAAGCCCCCGTTCCACCCGCTGCGGCGCGACGGCGGCGGTCGGGTCCACGCGCACCCAGCCGCGCCCGTCCAGCCAGACCTCGGCCCAGGCGTGCGCATCGGACTGGCGCACGATGATGTCGCCGCTCACGACATTCACCTCGCCCCCCAGGTAGCCGACCACCACGCGCGCCGGCATGCCCGCCGCACGCATCAGGAAGACGAAGCTGCCGGCGTAGTGCTCGCAGAAGCCGCGGCGCGTGCGGAAGAGGAAGTCGTCGATCTGCGGATCCTGCAGCGGTTCGGGCTCGAGCGTGTAGGCAAACGGCGCGTGGCCAAACAGCTTCAACGCGGCCGAGATGCGCTCGGCAGGCGGCAGGCCAGCCCATTGCGCGGCGAGCGCACGCGCCTGCGGGTTGCCCGGCGGCAGTGCCAGCGCCAGCTGCCGCGTAAGCGGATCGAGCGGCCCGGCATCGTCCGCGCCACGGCGGCTGGGCAAACGCGAGCGCGCGTGATAGCGCATGCGCTGGTCGAGCACCTGGGTGCTGACGAATTCGCCGTCGAGGCTGCGGCGGATGCCGTCGCGCGCGTCGATGGACACACCGCGGTCGAGCGCAAAGAGCCAGCGCTGGCGTGTCGGCTCGAGCGTGATGTTGTAGTCGACCAAGTCCGCTGCGCTGCCGGCAGCGTCCGCAGAATCGGGTACGCCTTCGGGCGCGGGACGCTGCCGCATCGAGGCGGCCGTCCACGCCTGGCCGTCGAAACGCCACAGCACCAGGCCGCGCCAGTAGAGCGTGTCGGGCGGCGGCGGCGCGCCGGCAAAGTCGGCGCGGAAGGCGAGGTCATCCGACAGGATCAGCTGGCCGACCGAGCCCGGCGCCATGCGGTCAGACAGGCCGCTGGTGGCGGTGTCGGCGGCTTGCGGCAGGCGCCACAGCGGGTGATCCAGGCGCGGGAACAGCAAGAAGAGTACGGCCGCGCACGGCAAACCCATCAGTACCAGGCGCGTCAACACGCGCGCGGGCGACACGCGCGTGCGCGCCTGCGGATGCAGCAACACCAGCCAGTTGCGCAGCAGCAGTGCCACGGTGGCCAGCATGCTGGCGGCCAGCCATGGCGGCTGGTCAAACAGCACTTGCGAGAGCAGCAGGAAGCAGCACAGCTGCGTGACCAGAACGCCATTGCGCACCGTGTGCGACTCCATCAGCTTGAGCACGAGGAACGCGCCGAGCAGCGCCACCGACAGGTCGCGCCCGATATTGCCGCCCGTGCGCATGGCCAGCGCCAGCGTCACGAGCAGTGTCGCCACGCCGGTCAGCCCGAGCACCCACTTGCCCGGCAACGGCGCGCGGCGCACCCACAGCAGCGTGCGCCAGAGCAGCAGCACGCCAAACACGGCACAGGTGACGAGCGGCAGCGCCCGCAGCAGCGGCGCCAGCACCACGGCCAGCTGCGCGATGAGCCAGCCGTGCTCGCGGTGCGTGAGCGCGCGGGCCGGGCCGAACACGGGGGTCTCCGAAGGCGGGCTCATGCGGAGGCCGCCTCGGGCATGGCAGGCCTGCCCCACAGGGCCAGGGCTTGCAGGCACGCATCGCGATGCGCACACCCGCGTGCGGGGCCGATCGACAGGCCCGGCAGGTTCAGGGTGTAGTCGGGCGCCTCGGCAGCCGGCGCGTGCTCGGCAGCCAGTACCCAGGCACACAGGCGCGAGAGGCGCTGCTCCACGCTCATCCACGGCGGCAAGGCATCCCACGCCAGCACGCACTGGGCGCGGCGCACCTGCTGCCCGGTGCGGCTGACCCACGTATCGAGCCGCGCACTGTGCTTCCACGCAATGCTGCGCAGCGGGTCGCCGGGGCGGTAGGCGCGCAGCTGGTCGGCGGCGTCTTCGGGGGCGCTGCGGGCGGCGCGCAGGTCATCTTCCTCGCCGGGGTCGGGAGCCATGCTGGCGGGCAGCGGTGGGGGCGAGGATTCCGGCTCGGGGTACACGAGCAACGTCAGCGGCGCGTCGGCATAGCTCCACGCGCGGAACAGCCCCAGCGGAAAGCGCGTCGACACCGTCAGCCGCGGCAGCGCAAACCAGCCGCGCGACTGCGCGGCAAACGACAGCACCGCGACCACCGCGTCCTGCGCGTCGAGCGACATCTCCACCGCCGCCGCGTCGCGCGCGCCCACATCGATGCCCACACGCGCCCACGGCGTGACGTTCGCAAGCGCCACGCTCACGTTGACGGCGTGCCCGGCAAACACGGCATCACCCGCCGCGCCGCGCACTTCCAGGTCGACCAGGTTGCGATGCGTCTGCCACATGGCCGCGGCCACCACGCCGGCCAGCACGAAGGTCAGCAGGAAACCGAGGCTGACGTTGTAGTTGAGCGAGGTCAGCAGCATCACGATCAGCAGCAGCGCGAAGCCCGCACCGGCTGCGGTGGGCAGGATGTAGACGTGATTGCGGTCCAGCCGGATGCGGCCTTCTCGCGGCGTGCGTGGCCGCTGCAGAAAGCGCTGCACACGCCCGCGCACGAAGCGGATGCCGGGCAGCCTTGCCAAGCCCGCGCCCAGCACACGCAGCGGCGCAGACAACGCGGGCATGAAACGCGCCATGGCGCCGCGCCCTTAAGGGATGGCCACCGTATCGAGCAGCCGCTGCGCCAGCGCCGTGGCCGACAACGTGCCGCCCGTGGGCAGCAGCCGGTGCGCCGCCACGGCCTTGAAAACGGCCTGCACGTCTTCGGGCAGCACGGCGTCGCGGCCGTCGATCAACGCCCATGCGCGCGCCGCTGCCAGCAGCGCCAGCCCCGCACGCGGCGACAGGCCCATCTGCACCTGCGCATCGGTGCGCGTGGCGTTCACCAGGGCCAGCACGTAGTCGACCAGCGCGGGCGCCACGTGCACCGCGTCGGCGGCAGCCTGCAGCGCCACCACTTGCGCGGCCGTCAGCACCGACTCGATGTCCTGCGGCGCGCCACCGCCGAGGTACAGCGCCCGCTCGGACGCTTGATCGGGATACCCGAGCGACAGCCGCATCGTGAAACGATCGAGCTGCGATTCGGGCAGCGGGTGCGTGCCGATCTGGTTCAACGGGTTCTGTGTCGCAATGACGAAGAACGGGGCGGGCAGCGGATACGTTGCGCCGTCATGCGTGACCTGCCCTTCGGCCATCGCTTCGAGGAGCGCGCTCTGCGCCTTGGGGCTCGCGCGGTTGATCTCGTCGGCCAGCACCACCTGCGCGAAGAGGGGGCCCGGGTGGAATTCGAAAGCGCCCTTCTCTTTCACGTAGATCGACACGCCGATGAGGTCGGCCGGCAGCAAGTCGCTGGTGAACTGCACACGTTGGTACTGCAGCCCGAGCGTGCGCGCCAGCGCGTGCGCCAGCGTGGTCTTGCCCACGCCCGGCAGGTCTTCGAGCAGCAGGTGGCCGCGCGCCAGCAGGCACGCCAGCGCCAGCCGGATCTGCAGCGGCTTGCCGAGCACGATGCGCTCGAGCGAGCGCTGCGCCTGCAACAGGGCGGCCGGCAACTGCGCCGCTTGCGGCGTGCGGATGGTAGAGAGGGGAGCTTGGTTAGGCGTCATCGGGGCGGGTGCGGCCGGAGCAACAATGCCAGCGAGTGTAGCGGTATCGCACGACACCCGCGCGCCCGGTGTCCGGGCCTGCTCACATCAGCAACGGAACAGGCCGGGGCTGCGTGCGCGCTACCACATCAGTCCGGTTTGCGCGCGGGGATAGCCGCGTCGAGCAACACGCGTGCCGTGCGCGGCAGGCTCCGGATCAGGCGCGGCGCATCGGTGCCGAAGGTCTGGCTGGCGGTATAGGCGCCTTCAATGAGGAAGGCGAGGTCGTCCGCCAGCGCGTCGGGGTCGGTGGCGCCGGCGGCCTGTGCGCGATCGCGCAGGCGCGCCAGCAGCGTCGCCTTGTTGCGCTGGACGAACTGGCGCGCAGCGTGCGACGGGTCGGGAAACTCCGCCGCCACGTTCACGAACGGGCAGCCGCGATAGCCGGGCCTCGATGCCCGCTCCGAGACGTCGATGAAGAACTGCAGCAACTGCGCGCGCGCATCGTCGGGATGCTTCGCCATGCTGGCGTCGAAGTAGCCCCAGAAGCTCTGGTCGCTGCGCTCCAGATAGGCGAGGACGAGGTCGTCCTTCGACTTGAACTGGCGGTACAGGCTCATCTTGTTGACGCCGGCCTTCTCCACCACCGCTTCCACACCCACGGCCCGCACGCCTTCGTAGTAAAACAGCTGACGTGCGGCTTCGAGCAGGCTTGCGTGTGCGTCCTCACCGCTGATGCGGCGCGGCTTCGGGGGGTCGATATTGGGAAGGGCGCGTGGCCCACGTGCTGCCATGGTGATGCTCCTGCGGGCGCGGCGGGGCACAAAGACCCTGTTCCCCTGCCGGCGCCGGTGACATTCGATGCGGCTTGACATGTTACCGATCGGTACCTACTATCGCAACCACGTTGTTACCGGTCGGTAACGAATAAGATATTGCCACCCCCACAAGAATCGGATGCCCCTTCCATGCAACGCCTCGCCCGCCTAGTTGCCCCCCGTTTCCACTACAGCTGGATCGCCCTGGCCGTGGTTTTCCTGATCCTGCTGTGCGCAGCCGGCACGCGGGCCACGCCCAGCGTGATGATGCTGCCGCTTGAGCACGAGTTCGGCTGGAGCCGCAGCACCATCTCGCTGGCCATTTCGATCGGCATTGCGCTGTACGGATTGACGGGCCCGTTCGCGGCGGCGTCGATGCAGTATTTCGGCATCCGCCCGACGGTGCTCGGTGCGCTGGCGGTGCTGGTGTCGGGCACGGCGCTCTCGGCGATGATGCACGAGCCCTGGCAGATGGTGCTGCTGTGGGGCGTGATGGTGGGCGGCGGCACGGGCGTGGCGGCCATCACGCTCGGTGCAACGGTGGTCAACCGCTGGTTCACCACGCACCGCGGGCTGGCCATGGGCATCCTCACGGCCAGCTCGGCCACGGGGCAGCTCGTGTTCCTGCCGATGATGGCGGCGGTGGTGGAGCGCTACGGCTGGCGCCCGGTGGTGCTGATCGTGGCCGGCGCGCTCGCGCTGCTGCTGCCCATCGTTGCGCTGCTGCTGCCGGAGTCGCCCAAGAGCGTGGGCCTGCGCACGTATGGCGAACCCGCCGATGCGCCGGAAGCGGCCCAGGGCCCGCGCGCCAACCCCATCACCCTGGCCATGCAGACGCTGCTGCAGGCCATGCGCCGCCGCGATTTCTGGCTGCTGTTTGCGAGCTTCTTCATCTGCGGGGCGAGCACCAACGGCTATATCGGCACGCACTTCATCGCCATGTGCGCCGATCACGGCCTCACCGAGGTCAAGGGCGCGAGCCTGCTGGCTGCCATGGGCATCTTCGACCTGGTCGGGACGACGCTCTCGGGCTGGCTGTCCGACCGCTACAACAGCCGCGTGCTGCTGTTCTGGTACTACGGCCTGCGCGGGCTGTCGCTGATTTACCTGCCGTATGCGTTCGGCTTCGAGTTCTTCGGCCTGCCCGTGTTTGCCATCTTCTACGGGCTGGACTGGATCGCCACCGTGCCGCCGACCGTGCGCCTGACCAACGACGTGTTCGGCAAGGCCGCAGCGCCCATCGTCTTCGGCTGGATCGTGGCGGGGCATCAGTTGGGCGCGGCGTTTGCCACGCTGGGTGCGGGCATGATGCGCGCGTCGCTCGGCAACTACACGCTGGCGTCGATGATCTCGGGCGGGCTGTGCGTAGCGGGTGCCTTCCTGGTGCTGCGCATTCACCGCACGCCCAAGCGCGATGCCGAAGGCGCCAGCCAGCCGGCGACCGCGTAGTCAGGGTTTCAGGAAACCGTACCGGGCCAGCACAGCCTGGCCTGCCGGCGACAGCACGAACGCCACGAAGTCGGCCGCCTGCTGCGGCTGCTTCGTGCCCGACGTCACGGCGATGGGGTACGTGAGCGGCACATTCAGCGGCACGGGGCTCGCCACCTTCACCTTGTCCGCGGCGATGGCCGCATCGGTCGAGAACACCAGGCCGGCTTCGACCTCGCCGCGCGCCACATAGTCGAGCGCCTGGCGCACGTTCTGCGCCAGCACCGCCTTGGCCTGCACCGGCTCCCACAGCCTGGCGTTTTCCAGGGCGTGCCGGGCATAGCGGCCCACCGGCACCGATGCCGGGTTGCCGATCGCCACGCGCTTCACCTCCGGCCGGACCAGATCCTTCAGCGCATGCACGGGCACCGTGCCGGCCGCGGGCACGATCAGGACGAGCTGGTTGGCCACAAAATCCCTGCGTGTATCGGCCTGGATGACCTGCTCGGCCACCGCCTTGTTCATCGCCTCCTGATCGGCGGAGGCAAACACGTCGGCGGGCGCGCCTTTCACGATCTGCTGCATCAGCATGTCCGACGCGCCGAAGTTGAGCACGACCTTGGTGTCCGGATGCTGCGCTTCGTACTGCTGCGCGATCGCCTTGAAGGCATTCGTCAGGCTGGCCGCGGCCGAGACGACCAGGTCTGCCGCATGGGCCGGCGCGGCGGCCCCCACCGAGAGCGCCGCCACCAGACCCAGGGTGCGCAGCCGCGCGCGAAGCATCAAACCTTGCATGAGGACACCGCCTTCGTAAAGGGAAAGACCGCCCGTAATATACGAGTCGATATAACGACCGGTCAACGCAGCCTGGCGGAATGCCGGGCATCACGCGCTGGCCATGGCGGTTCGGGCCGCTTCGTCGATGCAATCGGCAAGACGCCCCGCAATCGGCTGGCGGCTGTGACGCGGGCGTTCGATCAGGCCGATCTCGCGGTAGAACGTTTCATCGCCCAGCGCGATGGCGCGCACGCCGGGCGGCCAACCGTCTTGCGCGGCGGTCTGCGGCGCCAAAGCCACGCCCTGCCCGCGCGCCACGAGCTGCGTCATGCCGTGCAGCTCGTCGAGTTCGATCACGTCGTGCGGGGTGATGCGCCGGTCGCGCAGGAACTGGTCGACGCGGCGCCCGCCGAACGAGCGGCGGTCGTAGCGGATGAACGGCTGATGCTCGAGCAAGACACGCCAGTCATCGCCGGGCAGGCTGGCGGGCACCAGCAGCACGAACGGCTCGGCCACCAGCGTGCGCCATTCGAGGTCGGCCGGCACCGCAAACGGCGGGCGGATGAGCACGGCCAGGTCGATCTCGCCAGCGTCGACCAGGCCGAGCAGGTCGAGCGAGACACCGGGCAGCACGCGCGCGCGGCAATGCGGGAATTCCGCGCGGAACTGCACCAGCGCATCGACCAGGAACGACGTCTGCACCGAGGCAATGGCCCCGACGCGCACGAGGCCGCGCTGCTCGTTGCCGCCGGCCTGGTCGCCCAGCCGCTCATACAGCGTGACGATGTGCTCAGCCAGCGCCAGCGCATCGCGTCCGGCCGCATTGAGCGTGGCCGAGCGGCCCGTGCGGTCGAACAACGAAAAGCCGAGCGAGGCTTCGAGCCGCTGGATCTGCGCGCTCACCGCCGACTGCGTGAGCCCGATGCGCTCGCCGGCGCCCGCAAACGTGCCGTGCCGGGCGACGGCAATGAAGGTCTTGAGTTCTCGAAGCATGAGGCGCGCGGATCAGGGCAGAGACGCAAGGATACGCGCGCCGCACCGTCCTACCTGGCAAACAGCGAGGCCATGTTGGCAAACGCTTTGATCTCCAGCGCGTTGCCCGACGGGTCCAGGAAGAACATCGTGGCCTGCTCGCCCACCTCGCCCTTGAAGCGGATGTGCGGCTCGATGATGAACTCGATGCCGGCAGCGCGCAGCTTGTCGGCGGCGGCTTCCCACTCGGGCATGGACAGCACCACGCCGAAGTGGCGCACGGGCACGTTGTCGCCGTCGACGGCGCTGGTCTTGCGGTGGCCGACTTCGTCGGGCGCCAGGTGCGCCACGATCTGGTGGCCGTAGAAGTTGAAATCCACCCAGTCCGGCGCGCTGCGGCCTTCCGGGCAGCCGAGGATGCCGCCGTAGAAGGCGCGCGCGGCGGCGATGTCGTGCACGGGAAAGGCCAGGTGGAACGGGGCAAGCACAGGTGTCACGTCGCTCATGGTGAAGGGCAGGCCGCAGAGTTGGATCAGGTGGCACCGGTACGGGGTGGGGGGCCACCCACGCACCAGGCCACGCAGTGAGTCTATGCGCATCCATTCATCCAAAAAAAGCGATGTTTTTTTGGACTGAGCCCCGCATATTCTGATTGTTCGACCAAAAAGAAGCCGCCCAACGGCGGCGAAAGAGACACACGGTGAGCGCGCCTGCAGGCACGGCAGACGCGCGAAGACGAAGCGCGATCAGGCGAACACGAACGGCGTCATGGCTGCGGCGGCATTGGCCAGCGGCAGGCGGACCATGCAAACGGTGGCGTCGCCGGGCACGTTGCTGATGCGAAAGCCCGCATCGCGCGCCAGGCCGATCATGCGGCGGTTGGTGGAAAGCACCTCGCCAAAGATCTCGCGTGCGCCGGCCACGCGGGCCGCACGCACCAGCGTGGCAAACAGGCGGCGGCCCACACCCTTGCCCTGCCACGCGTCGGCCACCAGCATGGCGAACTCGGCCGCACCGTCTTCCATCACGAAGCGGCCATCGGCGATGAGGTCTTCGCCCGTGCCGCCGGGGCGCGCCACGCTCACCACCAGCGCCATGTGGTTGACGTAATCGATCTGCGTGTAGGCGGCGAGCATTTCGTCAGTCAGCCGGCCGCCCCCGACGAGGAAGCGCGCGTAGCGCGATTCGGAAGACAGCCCTTCCACCAGCGCCGCCTCCAGCGGCGCGTCTTGCGGCAGAATCGGGCGCACGGTGGCGATGGAGCCGTCGTGCATGGTCCAGCGGTCGATCCATTCAGCGGGATAACGATGGATGGTGTACAGCATGGGGGTCTCCTCACGCGATGGATCTGGTTGATCTTGTCTGGACCGCCAGCACGGGATCACCGCCTGACTTTTCAATTTGAATCCAGCTTAGCAGAAACCCTGGCTTTTGCAAATAAAGTTAGTGGACTATCCTGTCTGATATGAAGATCCCCGAGCCTCTACCCGTTCCGCCGGCCCCCGAGCTCGTTACGTCGATGGACGAGCCATGCTCGATCGCGGCCGCCGTATCGATCGTGGGCGAAAAATGGACGCTGCTCGTGCTGCGCGAGGCGTTTTCGGGCGTGACGCGGTTCGATGAGTTTCTGCGCCGCACGGGGTGCTCGTCGGCGATCCTGTCGTCGCGCCTGAAGGCGCTGGTGGCGCACGGCATCCTGCGCCGTGTCCCGTATCAGGAACCGGGCGACCGGGTGCGCGACGCGTATCGCCTCACGCGGGCGGGCGTCGACCTGCTGCCCGCCATCGTGGCGCTGATGCAATGGGGCGACCGCTACCTCACGCCCGACGGCGAAGGCCCGATGCTGTTGCGCGACCGCGAAAGCGGCACCCCGATCCATGTTGCGCTGGTCAACGCGCTGGGCCAACCGGTGGCGCCGCAGAATTCCATGCGCGAGCGCAACCCGCGTTATCGTCATGGCAGCAATTGCGCTGCAGATGACGACAACAAGCCGCAAGTGGACGGGTAATGCACAACTTTACACGTTCATGAAAACCCCCTATCGTCGCGGATGAACGGGGGAATGGCGGCTTTCGGCCGGCCTTTTCATGTGCAACGCCCCGTGCCCGGCCACCGCCCGTTGGCGGCCCGTTCCGACCCCCGACCTCGCCGCTCACGCCCGGACCCACGCCTGCCATGCCTGATGCCGTGGTACCGCTCTACCACCAGATCTACGTCGTCCTGCGTCAGCAGATTCTCGAAGGCAAGTTCGGGGAGGGTCCGATGCCCGGCGAGATCGAGCTGGCCCGCCAGTTCGGGGCGTCGCGCGTCACCATGCGGCGCGTGTTCGACTACCTCGTCAAGGAAGGTCTCGTGCGCCGCCATCGCGGCATGGGCACGTTCGTCGTCAAACCAGATGATCCGGTAGCGGTCGGCGGCGGCAACCAGACGCTGCTGCAGAACATCATCGACGTGGGCGAGCGCACCTCGGCCGTCGTCGTGGAATTCGAAGACGTGCAGGCCCCGCCCGACGAGGCCAAGTGCCTCGAAGTCGCGCCCGGCACCCCGATCAAGAAACTGGTGCGCGTGCGCCATCTGGAAGATACGCCCATGGCGCTCATCACCACGTGGCTGCCGCTGGACGTGACGAGCAAGCTCACGCTGGACCGCCTGGCCAACCAATCGCTGCTGCGGCTGATCGAGGGCTCGGGCGTGCGCATCGACCGCGCATCGCAAGTGGTGTCGGCACGGCTGGCCGACGTGGCGACCGCGCAATACCTGGATGTGGCGGTCGGCGCGCCGCTGCTCTCGGTGCAGCGCATCGTGCGCGAAATGAGCGGCCGTCCCGTCCAGCTGCTGCAGGGCCTCTACCGGCCCGACCGCTACGAATACCGCATGGAGCTCTCGCGCGTGGGCGAAGACCGCGCCCGCCTGTGGATCGACAACGCCGGACACGATGTCCAAGGCGGCCACAGCGAAGACGTCGAAGAAGCGCCCACCCCAGCCCGCACGCGACGCTGACACCACGGCCGGCGGGGTTATTGGCCGCCTGCACGGCGCGCGGAAAGTTGCTAGCATCGGCGCTTCGCTGCAACGCAGCAATTCCTCCATGAGGTTCCCATGTCGACCTCGCCAGCGTCCCCAACGCCTGCTGCTCCGGCTTCGGCCTCGAATTCCACCACCCCGACCACGCCCGACACGCAAGGGCTGATCCGCCTGCTCACCGCCGGTGCGGGCATCAGCGTCGCGTGCATCTACCTGAACCACCCGCTGCTCGGACTCATCAGCCGCGATCTCGCCATCACGCCGCACGCGCTGGGCGTGTTGCCGACGCTCACCGCGGCCGGTTATGCCAGCGGCATCTTTTTCTTCGGCCCGCTCGGCGATCGGTACGACCGTCGCCTCGTCATCCTGTGGAAGGCGGTGCTGCTCACGCTCGCGCTCATCGGCAGCTGCCTCGCGCCGAACCTGCCGCTGCTGGCCGCGGCGGGTTTTGCGGTCGGGCTGTCGGCCACCATCGCGCAGGACTTCGTGCCCAGCGCCGCCGCCATCAGCACCGACCAGAACCGCAATCGCAACATCGGCACGGTGATGACGGGGCTGTTGATCGGCATCGTCGGCTCGCGCGTATTCAGCGGCATCGTGGCCGACCACTTCGGGTGGCGCGCCGCGTTTGGCGTGTCCGCCGTGGCGATTGTCGGGCTGGCCATTGCCGTGCGTGCCGCACACTTTGGCGTGGCGCCCTCCCCCGCGACTGCGGGGCAGCCCTACCTCACGCTGCTGCGCTCGCTCGGCACGCTGTTCATGCAGCATCCGCGGCTGCGCGCGTCGGCCATCACGCAGGCGTTCATCGGCATTGCGTTCTCGGGCTTCTGGTCAACGGTGGCGCTGCACCTGACAAGTTCGCTCGGGCTGTCGACGGGGCAAGCCGGCCTGCTCGGCCTCGCAGGCGCTGCCGGCGCACTCGGCGCGAGCATCGCCGGGCGGCTCTCGGGCCGTGTCGCGCCGGGTCACATCGCAGCGGGCGGCGCCCTGCTGATGGCGATCACGTTCGCGGCGATGGCGCTGTTTCCGCACGCGCTCGTCGCCATCGTGATCGGCACGCTCATCTTTGATGTGGGCGTGCAGGCCGCACTCGTCTCGCACCAGACGATCATCTACGCACTCGCGCCCGAAGCGCGCAGCCGCGTCAACGCGGTGTTCATGACGATGCTGTTCATCGGCATGTCGGTGGGGGCGTATGGCGCCAGCCTCGCGTGGAATGCGGGCCGCTGGACGGGCCTCATGGCGTTCTGCACGGTGTCGGCACTGGTGGCGTTCGGACTGCGCGTGGTGTTCAACGCGCGGCAAGGGCCGCGTTGAGTCGGAACGGTGCGGCTGCACACCGGCGGCCGTACCCGTTTCTGCGTCGCACATGCGGGCCTGGCAACACCGCATCGCTTCCGCCGGGGCGATTCCGGAGCGCGGCAACGCGCGACATGTCGCTACAATTCTGAGGATCAGCTTACGCTGCCCATCAGAACAATCCGCACTGAGACGCTCCCATGGACACCACTGCCACACCGCACGCGGTCGACCCGCACGACACGCGCCGCCGCATCTTTGCCATCGTCGGTGCATCGTCGGGCAACCTCGTCGAATGGTTCGACTTCTACATCTACGCGTTCTGTTCGCTGTACTTCGCGCCGGCGTTCTTCCCCAGCGGCGACCGCACGACGCAGTTGCTGAACACCGCCGGCGTGTTCGCGGCGGGCTTCCTGATGCGTCCGATCGGCGGCTGGCTGTTCGGTCGCATTGCCGACAAGCACGGCCGACGCACCGCGATGATGATCTCGGTGCTGATGATGTGCGGTGGCTCGCTGCTCATTGCAGTGCTGCCCACCTACGCGCAGATCGGTGCGCTGGCGCCGCTGCTGCTGCTCGTGGCGCGGCTGTTCCAGGGGCTGTCGGTCGGCGGAGAATACGGCACCAGCGCCACCTACATGAGCGAAGTGGCGCTCAAGGGCCGGCGCGGCTTCTTTGCATCGTTCCAGTACGTCACGCTGATCGGCGGCCAGCTGTGCGCGGTGCTCGTGCTCGTCATCCTGCAGCAGCTGCTGACCACGGCCGAGCTCAAGGCCTGGGGCTGGCGCATCCCGTTCGTGGTGGGTGCGCTGACGGCGCTGATTGCGCTGTACCTGCGCCGCTCGCTGCATGAAACGCAGACCACCGAAGCGCGCAAGGCCGAGCACGCCGGCACGATCCGCGGCGCGTGGCAGCACAAGGGCGCATTCCTGCGGGTGATCGGCTTTACCGCCGGCGGCTCGCTGATCTTCTATACGTTCACGACGTACATGCAGAAGTACCTCGTCAACACGGCGCACATGGAAGCCAAGACGGCCTCCAACGTGATGACCGGTGCGCTGTTCGTCTACATGCTGCTGCAGCCCGCATTTGGCGCGCTGTCCGACCGCATCGGCCGCCGCAACTCCATGCTGTGCTTCGGCGTGTTGTCCGTGCTCGGCACGGTGCCGCTCATGAAGGCATTGGCCACGGTGTCGAGCCCGGTGGAGGCCTTCGGCCTCGTCACGCTGGCGCTCGCCATCGTGAGCTTCTACACGTCGATCAGCGGCCTGATCAAGGCCGAGATGTTCCCGCCGGAAGTGCGTGCGATGGGCGTGGGTCTGTCGTATGCCATCGCCAATGCCGTGTTTGGCGGCTCGGCCGAGTACGTCGCGCTGTGGTTCAAGCAGGCGGGTACCGAATCGACGTTCTACTGGTATGTGACGGCGCTGTGCGCGGTGTCGCTCGTCGTGACGTACTGGATGCCCGATCCGAGCAAGGAAGGGTATCTGCGGCACGAGCCGTGAGCGGCAAAGCGCGGCCGGCCGCCGCTGCGCCGGGCCGCGCAACGTCTGATGGCCCCCTGCCCGGCAGGCAACGGCCCGGATGACGCCGTTGTCCGCGATAATGGCGACCGCGCGGCGCCGCGACAACGCTGAACATCGTCGCTGCGCCGACATTGCAACAAGGAGAATTAACCATGCGCGACATCATTGACGGTTTTCTGCGCTTTCAACGCGAGGTCTATCCGCAACGGGTAGAGCTTTTCAAACAACTTGCGACCTCACAGAACCCCAAGGCGCTGTTCGTGACGTGCTCGGACAGCCGCGTCGTTCCGGAGCTGCTGACACAGCGCGAACCCGGCGAGCTGTTCGTCATCCGCAACGCGGGCAACATCGTCCCTTCGTATGGCCCTGAGCCGGGCGGCGTATCGGCGACAGTGGAATATGCGGTGGCGGTGCTGGGCGTGCAGGACATCGTGATCTGCGGCCACTCCGATTGCGGCGCAATGGGCGCTATCTCGCGCTGCACGTGCCTCGACCACCTGCCGGCCGTGGCGAGCTGGCTGCGCCATGCCGACGCGGCCAAGGTCATCAACGCGGCGCACACGTTCGACTCGCCCCGCGCCAAGCTGGACGGCCTCGTGCGCGAAAACGTGATCGCCCAGCTTGCCAACCTGCGCACGCACCCGTCGGTTGCGCTCGCGCTCGAGCAGGGTCGCCTGAACCTGCATGGCTGGGTGTACGACATCGAGCGGGGCAGCATCGACGCCCTGGATGGCGCGACGCGCCGCTTTGTGCCGCTGGCGGATTCGCCCGCCACGGTGGCCGTCGCGTCGCGCGGGCAGCGGCAAGGCTGACGCCCATGACCGGGCCCTTCGGGCACCGGTCTGTACCCAGCTATGCGGCGGGGGTGGCTCCCGCCGCTCAACATCAATCTGCGGATTGCCGGCTCGCAGGATGCTGATCCTGCACCAGCAGACCCGCCAGCGCCTCCTCCAGATTCGGGAAGCGAAACCGATAGCCGGCCTCCAAGGCCCGTCGCGGTTGCACACGTTGGCTGCCGAGCAGCAACACGGACATTTCGCCCAGCGCCATGCGCAATACCCAGGCAGGCACCGACAGGAACATCGGCCTGCGCAGCGTCGCCGCCAGCGTGCGGGCAAAGTCTGCGTTGCTGACGAGGTCCGGTGCACACGCATTGAAAGCGCCCCAACCATCGGCGTGGTGCAAAAGGAAATCGATCAGACCGACCACGTCGTCAAGATGGATCCACGGCATCCATTGACGCCCACTCCCAAGCCGACCGCCAAGCCCCATGCTGAACGGCAGACGCAGCCTGGGCAACATGCCGCCTTCGCTTGCAAACACGGGCGCCGTGCGCAGTAACACGACCCGCACGCCAAGCGCCTCGGCACGGCGCGCTTCCTCCTCCCACGCGACGCAGAGTTGACTGCCAAAGTCGCCGTTGCCAGCGCCGCTGTCTTCATCCAGGGGTTCCTGCCCTCGATCGCCATACCAGCCGGTGGCAGATCCGGAAACCAGCACGCGAGGCGGCCGCTCGCAACGGCCGAGCCAATCCACGAGTTCCCGGGTCAGATCGACGCGGCTGCGCCATAGAAGCTCTCGTCGGGCCGCGCTCCACGGGCGATCGGCAATCGGCGCGCCCGCCAGATTGATGACTGCATCCAATGGCGCGGCACCGTCCAGCTCTCGCAGCGCTGCGATGCCGCGCGCACGGGCACACAGCCGCGCGACGCGTTCAGGCGTACGGCTCCAGACCACCAGATCGTGCCCCTGCGCCTGCCAGTGGCGGCACAGTGCCCGCCCGATCAATCCGGTGCCTCCAGTCAGCAGGATGCGCACGATGGGGCGGCCTCCTTATTGCGGTTCAACGCAGTCATAACGCCTCCAGCCTTGCGCGCACGTCTTCGGCGCGCTTGCGCAGGACGTCGCGCTCTTCGGGTTCCATCTTGGCGAGTTGCCGATACACCATCGACAGCCGCGGGTTACGGCCGAACACTTCACTGTGGCGCGCAAAGAAATCCCAGTACAGCGCGTTGTAAGGACATGCGCGCTCACCGACGCGCTGCTTGCTGTCGTAATGGCAGCCCTTGCAGTAATCGCTCATGCGGGAAAGATAAGCGGCGCTACTGACATACGGCTTGGTGGCAATGCGGCCGCCGTCTGCCCATTGGCTCATGCCCACCGTATTCGGCAGCTCCACCCATTCGAATGCGTCGATGTACACGCCGAGGTACCAGCGGTGCACCTCGTCCGGCGCGAGCCCCGCCAGCAAGGCGAAGTTGCCGATCACCATCAGGCGTTGAATGTGATGCGCATGGGCGGTTTGCAGCGACTGGCCGATGGCGAGTTGCAGGCAGCGCATCTGCGTCTTTCCGCTCCAGAACCAGGACGGCAGCGGCGCATTGTGGTTCAGCACGTTGCTCGAAGCGTACCCGGGCATGTGCGCCCAGTAGATGCCGCGTACATATTCGCGCCAGCCCAGGATCTGGCGGATAAACCCCTCCACGGCAGGCAATGGTGCCTTGCCATGCCGATACGCTGCCTCGGCGCGATCGATCACCTCGCGCGGATTCAGCATCTTCACGTTGAGCGAAAAAGACAGCAACGAGTGGAACAACCGCTGGTGGCTGCTGCTCATGGCGTCTTCAAAATCGCCAAAGTGCGGCAGCACCTGCCCGACAAACGCGTCCAGGCAGGCCAGCGCTTCAGCGCGGTTCAAGGGCCACCGCAATGCCCCGGCCTGCGGGTTGCCGAACGACTTCACACCGCTGCGTTCGATGGTCTCCCACAACGCCCGGTGGTCATGCACAGGACGCGCGTCGGCGGGCTCCGGCGGCGAGCCGCGCCACGGCTTGCGGTTGTCATGATCGAAATTCCACTGCCCGCCCTCCGGCGCCCCCGTGCCGTCGAGCAGCACACCAAAGCGGCGGCGCATCTCGCGATAGAACCGCTCCATGAGCCATTGCTTGCGGCCGTCAAACATCGCGGCAAGTTCATGCCTGCCCGTCAGGAAGTGTTCGGTATCGACCTCGCACGTCGACAGCGACTGCGCTGGCGCCCAACGACGCAACTGTTCATCCAGGCGCCACTCGTCAGGGGATTGCCATTCGACCCGCTCGGCGCCGTAGTGCCGGGCGAGCGCGGCGAGATTCTCGGTCACGGACTGGCGGTTGCTTTCATCGTCGATCGCCACATACCGCACGCGGTGCCCCGCCGCCCGGAGACCGCGCGCAAAGTCGCGCATGGCCGCAAAGATGGCAAGGATCTTCTGCGCGTGGTGCAGGACGTAGTCCGTTTCCTGACGCACTTCCATCAGCACGTAGACGACGTCCGCGTCCACCTCCGCAAACCATGAATGCAGCGGGTTGAGCTGATCGCCCAGCACCAGCCGGAGACTCTTTGCGCCTTGGTTCATGTCATTGCGCCGCGTGCTCGCCTTCGGTCTTGTGCATACGCCCTCGCGCTACTGAGACGGATCCTGCCGCTCATGGGATACCAAGATGAGCGCGTTCGTATCAATGCCCAGCGCACGTGCGCGTGCAAAGATCGCCTCCCGCTGCGCGGGGTCGAGTTGCCTGTCCCGCGTCAACACCCAGCAGTAGCTGCGGTCCGGCCCGACAACCAGCGCCCAGCGATAGCCCGGATCGAGCGCCGCCACGTGATAGCCACCATAAAACGGACCGAAGAAGGACACCTTCAGCGAGCCCGTATCGGGGCTGCCCACGAACAGCGCTTTGCCGACCGCCTCGCGCCATTCATTCTTGGCCGGATCGAAGCCACGATTGACCACACGCACGCTGCCGTCGGGTTGGGGCTGGTACGTGGCCGATACGTCGGTCAAGCCTCGCTCGAACGAATGATCGAGCCGTGCCTGCTCGTACCAGCGCCCCTGATACCGTTGAAGATCGAACGGCGTAACAGCAGTGATGCCTTCGGGCGGGCTCGTCGGCACACAGCCTGCCAGAAGCATCGTGCCTGCCAGCGCCGGCACCAGCGTCCACCGTTGCAAGCCCGCGCGCACTGCACGCAGGCCATGCTTCGCGCGTTGAAACGCGGTTGTCAACGCATCTGCCATTCAACCCCTCCCTACATGAATGCCACCCATGGCGACATGAAACGCTGCACCACGCAGCGCGTCAACGAAATGCGGCAGAACGCGCGATGCATTCCAACCAGTGAACACGCTTTGCGTTGGCAAATGCGTCTACACCCGATGAATCCCGTTGCAGATCGGTGTAAGCCATGAGCACGATTTGCATCGAGAAAATTTCGCACCGGCGCCTCCGCGTCAGAGGCTCTGTCAGTAGACTTTCAAAGCAGCCTGTTCAACGCTTGACCCCACGCACGCCCTCGCAATATGCCTGCCAAACGCGTTCACGCTGCCCGAGCCTTGGCGCTTGTCCTGTCTTCCATCATGAGCGTCGGCGCCTGGGCCGACTGCCGCGACACGGTGCCCGCGCCGCAGCTGTCAGGCAAGGGAGCGCTGTGCCTGCTGGGGTTCTGCCTCTACGACGCGCAGTTGTGGAGCGCTGAACTCCCGCCCAGCTATGACGCGCCCTTTGCGCTGGAAGTGACATACCGGCGCGCAGTCGAACGAAGCCGCCTCATCGAAACCGCCATCGACGAAATTCGGCGGCTGCAGAGCCCCGTGCCGCCAGACGACACGCTCGCGCAATGGCAGCGCGCCATGACGCCCGCCTTCCCCGATGTCAAACCGGGCGACACTTTGTGCGGCGTGTATCTGCCCGGCCGCGGCGCACGCTTCTACGCAAATGGACAACTGACGACCGAGGTGAACGATCCCGCGTTTGCGCGCGCCTTTTTCGATATCTGGCTGGCACCCGGCACGCGCGCTCCGTCCTTGCGCCGTCACCTTCTGGGCAAGTCACGTTGATGCGCGCACGGCTAGTTGGCGTCTCCCGGCGACTGGAAGCCCGGTTGCCCGATCTGGCTCGGGAACTGCGGTACGCGCCGGAAACGCGAAATGTCGTAACCCATGGCCTGGAAACGGCCCAATGCCGCGCGATAGTCCGCATCGCTCATGTTGGGCTCGCGCGAGAACACCCAGCCGAGGCTTTTGTCCGGATAGCCGAGCAGGGTCACGCGGTATTCGGGGTCGACATACAGCGTCAGCTGCGACACATAGATGGGCCAGAACAACCGCACACGCCATTCGCCGCCGCCACTGCCGTCCACCACCGAATCGACGAACTGCATGCGTTTGAACGGCGCGTCGAAACTGCCGGGCCGATAGACGTACGCATCGTCGATACGGCCATCGGGCCGCAGCGACCATTCGGCATAGCTGCCGACATTGCCCCGCTCGCCAAAGTACGGAATGTTGGCGATGACATACCAACGCCCCATGTAGCGCGGCAGGTCGACCGAAACCGTCTGCAGCGGGACGGCCGCCAGCGGGTTCGGATTCGGCGGCGGGCCGGAGCAGGCCGTGCTGGCCAGCGCCAGCGTGACGACGGCCAGACAACGTGCCCAACCTGACAGGATGACCCCACGAGGGCCTCTTTGATGCGTTCTCATCGTGCTCTCCTCTATGCGGTGGCCGGACAGGCCGGCTGGTTTGTCTGCGTGCTGAGTGCCGCGCGCGACGCCGCGTGGGTCGGCATCGTCTTCGTCGCCGGACTGCTGGCGCTGCACTTGCGGCAAGCCCCCCAGCCGCGGTGGGAGTTGCGGCTGGTGGTGTGGGTCGTGGTGCTGGCGGCGCCGTGGGAAACCGCCCTGATACGTGCCGGCCTCATCGCCTATCCGCACGGCACGTTGTGGGCCGGATTCGCACCGCCCTGGCTGCTGGCGCTCTGGGTGCTGTTCGCGATCCAAGTGAATGTCCTCTTTCGTTGGCTGCGCGGCAGATGGTGGCTGGCGATGCTGCTGGGAGCCGTTGCCGGCCCGCTCTCGTTTCGTGCGGGCGCAGCGCTTGGGGCCGCACACATTTCAGAGATGCCTGCCACGCTCGGCACACTGGCCATCGGTTGGGCGATATGGATGCCGCTGCTGGTGTGGATGGGCGAGCGCACCGATGGCACCGGCATTTCGCCCTGACTGCCGCTGCGGTGCCTAGCGCTTGACGAACCGGTAATGCGCCACGCCCCATTCGTTGCCGTTTGCATAACCGAACAACGTCGAGACTGCCAGGTAGAACATGCGCCAGCGCTGAAACCACACGGCCGCCTGGGCCTTGCCGTAGGTCTGGACGAACACCGGCATCAAACGATCACGGGCCGCGTCCAGGTTGGCGAGCCAATGGTCGGCGGTGCGCGCGTAGTGCGTGCCGCTGACCCACCAGTGCCGCGCCATGCGCAGGTCGTCCTGGAATTCCAGCAGCAACGCCTCCGATGGCATCGTGCCGCCCGTGAAGAAGTACTTCGACATCCAGTCGGTACCGTCCTGCACCTGAAAGTGATACGCCAGCGTGCGATGCGCAAAGATGTGCACGAACAGCACCGCGTCCGGTCGCATCCACCGCGCGATCTTGCTCAACAGCAGGCCGTAGTTCTTCATGTGCTCGAACATTTCGATCGAGACAACACGGTCAAAGCGGCCGCCCTTGGGCATCTCGGCAAACTCGAAATCGACGATGTTTCCGGTGTGCACGGTCAGGTTCGTCAGGCCTCGCTCGGCGGCGCGAGCCTCGATCCAGCTGCGCTGGCCCCGCGAATTCGACAACGCCACGATGCGTGCGTTGGGATAGCGCTTGGCCATCCACAGTGACAACGATCCCCAGCCGCAACCCAGATCCAGAATGCACTGACCGTCGGCCAGGCTGGCACGCTCGGCGTAGCAGGCAAACATTGCCTCTTCGGCCTCGGCCAGCGTTTCGTTGCCGGTCGGGTACAGGGCGCAGGAGTATTTCAACTGCGGCCCCAGATGGGCCTCGAAAAAGGCGGGCGGCAATTCGTAGTGCTGCGTGTTGGCGGCGTCTGTCTCGATAGCGATGGGGCTGCTGTGCAGCTCGTCCAGCAGTGCATTGAAACGACGCGAACGCAGTTCGCCGTCGTTCAGACCTTCGTCTCGCAGGCGTTGGCGCATCAGGGCGCGCATGCCGGCGCGCACGAGCCCATCCGGCAGCCATCCGCGCTCGCAGCACTGGATGAGCCAGCCGTCACTGGCGTCGGCCGCAGCCTGCGGCGGTAGGGTCGGCGTGGACAGTGCAGTCATGTGCGCTCCTTGGATCTGTACGTCTGGTATCAGTGGCGCGGCGGCCAGGGGATCAGTACGCTCGTCGTGCGGGCGTATTCGGCATAGTCATCGCGCGTGGCGTGCATATGCGCCTCAAGCATCGGAACGCCCGAAACCTTGACGAGCAACCACGCCATGGCCACAGGCGGCAACAGCGTGAGCCATGCCCAGGGCGACCCGAGCGCCAGGGGCACATAGGCCAGCCAGTGCACGCATTCAAAAAAATAGTTGGGATGCCGCGAATAGCGCCACAGCCCCACCTGGCAGGTCTTGCCACGGTTGGCCGGGTCGGCTGCAAAGCGGCGCAATTGCCCGTCTGCCACGGCCTCGCCCGCCACAGCCACCAACCACAGGGCCACCGCAATCGCCATGGCGAAAGCGCTGGGAGAATCCGGCCGGTAGCTCGGCACGGCAAACGCGATCGACAGAAACATCGAGACCACCGCCTGCAACTGGAAGAAACCAAACATGTTTCGCGATGCGGCCGGGCCCCACTCCTCACGCAACTTGCGGTAGCGCGCGTCTTCCGGCTTGCCGGCGTTGCGCCGCCACAGGTGCCAGCCAAGGCGCGCACCCCACACCGCACCGCCGGCCCCGACCAGCAAGCGTGCCGGCAACGAACCGGTGCTCAGCGCCGCGTAGAGCAACGCCACCACGCCCAGCGAGAACGCCCAGACGGGATCGACCATGCCGGCGTTCCTGGTGCTCAACTGCCATGCCCACACGGCACTGAACACCGCCACCAGAAACACCAGCGCAACGAGTGCAACGCCGATCGCCGACATCGTCACCCCCGCTGCAGCAGAAACTGCGACACGCCGATCCGCCCCTCGTCAAAGCCGGCCTCGCAGTACGCGAAGTACAGCCGCCAGATGCGGATGAAGGGCTCGTCGAAGCCGAGCGCGCGCACGGCCTCCAGGCGGGCTTCGAAACGCTGGCTCCAGCGGCGCAGTGTCTCTGCGTAGTCGCGGCCGAAGTCGAGGCGGTCGACCACACGCAAACCGTGTTGCTCCGCCAGCCGGATAAAGCGCTCGCGACTGGGCAACATGCCGCCCGGGAAGATGAACTGCTGGATGAAATCGGTGCCGGCGCGGTAGCGCTCGAAATGCGCTTCGTCGATGGTGATGCTCTGCACCAGCGCCCGGCCGCCATGCCGCAGGCAGCGCACCAGCGTCCGGAAGTAGCTCGACCAGTACGCCTCGCCCACGGCCTCGAACATCTCGATGGACGCGATGGCGTCGTACGCCCCGTCCAGGTCCCGATAGTCACGCAGCTCAACGCGGGCCCGGGGCTCGTCGGCCAGGCGCTCGGCCGTATAGCGGCGCTGTTCTTCCGAGAGTGTGATGCCGTGCACGTGTGCACCGCGCGCGCAGGCCATCTCCATCAGGCCGCCCCATCCGCAGCCGATTTCCAGCACATCCATGCCGGGCCCTACCCTCAGCAGGTCGCACACGCGCCGGTACTTGGCGGCTTGCGCTTCAGCAAGGCCATGCCGCAGATTGCCGTTGAACCAGGCCGACGAATACGCCATGCCTTCGTCCAGCCAGAGGCGATAGAAATCGTTACCCAGGTCGTAATGCAGATGGATGTTGCGACGGCTGCCGCGGCGGCTGTTCCGGCGCAGCAGGTGGCGCAGGCGCAGGACGGAGCGCGCCAGCGCATTCCCGAAGATCGCCTGGTCCAGCGTGGCCGCATTGACGATGGCCAGCCGCAGCAGGTTGGTGAGGTTGCCCGAGTCGATCCATCCGTCGCGATATGCTTCGGCAAAGCCCACGTCGCCGCTGCGCAGGATGCGTCCGCAGGCGCGCCAGTCGGTGATGCGCAGATCTGCCACGAGGGGCGACGGGGCATCGCCGATCTGCACCTCGCCATCAGGCGTGACAAGGTGAAGGACGCCGTGCCGCAGCCGCCCGGCCAGCGCTAGAAACAGCCGGCCGGCAGCAGGAACATGGGGCGGCACCCAGGCAAGGGAGCGCGAGGCTGTCATCGGGAGTTCTCCGGAGAAGATCTGTCGTGCGGGACGCGGCCAAAAAACGGCACGCCCTTGAACCACAGGCGCAGGGCCTGCCAATGGATGCGGCCGATGACCTGCAGTGCAAGCAAAGGCTGGCGCAGCAGCGCGCGTCGCAGGTGGGCGGCATCGAACGGCTGCAACCGGCCGCCGATGGCGGTCTGCAGCAAGGCGCCGTCTCGGTCGTGATAGTCGATGCGCACCAGCGCCGTTGCAGCGCCCTCGGCAAAGCGGAACCGATAACCGCCCTCGACCCGGCAGAACGGCGAGACATGCAGTTGCTTGCGGCACGTCAGCACGGTGTGCGCGTCGATGGCTCCGCCGTCGTGCGCGCACAGCAGGTATCGATGGTGCTGCCCGAAGGTGTTGTTGACCTCGGCCAAGACCGCGCGCAGCGTGCCGGCCGCGTCGTGGCAATACCAGAACGAGACGGGGTTGAACATCCAGCCGGCAATGCGCGGAAAGGTCTGCAGCCAGACCTCGCCATCGGCAGGCAAACCCGCGCTGCTCAGCACGCCACGTATCCACGCGAGCAGGTCCGTGCCGTCGCGCGGGCCGTAGTCACGCACGCGCAAGGACAACGGGCGGAGGCAGTCGACGCCGAACCACGCTCCGGTCAGGCGACCCAGCGCGGAGAGCTTCACGCGCACGGCAAACACCGGATAGACGAAGCGATTGGCGACCGGCCGCAGGCGACGGTGCATGACCTGGCCGACGAGAAGCTGTGCGTCGCCGTTCATGGCGCCACCTGTGCCCAGGCCGGAGCGCAGCCGAAATCCGCCACGACGCGCAACGCGGACTTCAGGCCGTCTTCGTGGAATCCGTAGCCCGTCCAGGCGCCCGCAAACCAGGTGCGGCTGCGGCCCTGCAATGCCGGCAGGCGGGCCTGCGCGTCGATGGCCGGTTGGTCGAACACCGGATGCTCGTATTCGAAGCGCCGATACTCAAGCTCGGGCGCGGGCGGCGCAAATGGATTGAGCGTGACCACCACGGGCGTCGTCACCGGCAGCGGTTGCAGCTGGTTCAGCAGGTAGCTGACGCACGGCGCGCCCGCCGTTGCGCCGGCGTGGGGCGCGTCCAGATAGTTCCACGCCGACCACACGCGCCGCCGACGCGGCAACAGGCGGGTATCCCGATGCAGGAATGCGGTGTTGGGCTGGTACCGGAAAGCGCCCAGCACGGCGCGCTCGTCGTCGGTGGCATCGTCGAGCAGCTGCAGCGTCTGCGGTGCATGCGTGGCGAGCACCACGGCGTCGTATCGCTCGCTTCCCGCATCCGTGCGGATATCGACATGGGCCTCTGCCCGGCGGATGCCGCGCACCGGCGTGCCGACACGCACATCGGCCAGCCGGCCGGCAATCGCCTGCACATAGCTGCGCGCACCGCCTTTGACGGTCCGCCAACGCGGCCGGTTGAAGACCTGCAGCAAGCCGTGGTTCAGACAGAACCGAAGGAATGTTTCGGCCGGAAACGCCAGGATCTCGCGGCTCGGCGTCGACCAGATGGCGGCTGCCATCGGAAGCAGATAGTGCGCGCAGAACGGCTCGCCATAGCGGCCGGCTGCCAGCAGCGTGCCGAGGCTGTGGCGTTCATTGCGCGCCACGGCCAGGTTGGCGTGCGCCTGGCGGTTGAAGCGCAGGATGTCGCTCAGCATCGACAGGAACCGCGCCGAGACCAGATTGCGCGGCTGCGCAAAGACCGTGCTGAGGCTGGTGCCGGCCCATTCCAGCGCCCCGCCGTCGACCGATACGCTGAACGACATGTCGCTCTCGCAATGCGCTACGCCAAGCTCGTCGAACAACGCAATGAGGTTCGGGTACGTGCGGGCATTGAACACGAGAAAACCGGTATCCACGCCAAAGACCTGCCCGCCCTCCTCGATGTCGACCGTATTGGTGTGCCCGCCAAGCCGTGGCGCGGCCTCGAACAGCGTCACGGCGTGCCGCTTCGCAAGAAAATGCGCCGCCGCCAGCCCCGAGATGCCGGAGCCGACCACGGCAATGCGCTTTGCAGGAAACTGAAGAATGTTCAAGGCGATGCCTCTTGGGGTGGCTGGGCGCTCATCCGCCGTGGCGGCCGGGCAGCAGCGCAAGAAACTCGCGCCGCAGGCTGGGATCGGTCAGGAACACGCCGCGCATCACGCTGCTCACCATGCGCGACTCGTCGTCTTTCGTACCGCGCCAGTGCATGCAGTAGTGCTCGGCCTCCAGCACAACGGCCAGGCCGTCGGGCGCCATGCGGTCTTCCAGCAAATCGGCGATCTGCTTGATGGCTTCTTCCTGGATCTGCGGACGGCTCATGACCCAGTCGATCAGCCGGGCGTACTTGGACAGCCCGATCAACTGGGAGTCCTGGCGCGGCATGACGCCGACCCACGCGCGCCCCATCACCGGACACAGGTGGTGCGAGCAGGCGCTGCGCACCCGCAACGGCCCGACCACCATCAGCTCGTTGAGCCGCTCCGCATTCGGAAACGCCGTCACTTCGGGGGCTTCGACGTAGCGGCCGGCAAACACCTCGCGCACGAACATCTTGGCGACGCGGCGCGCGGTTTCCCGGCTGTTGTGGTCTTGTTCCACATCGATGACCAGCGCGCGCAGCACCGCCTGCAGGCGCTCCTCCACCTCTGCCTGGAGCAGATCCAGTTCACCCTCGCGCAGGTAGGCGGCGATGTTGTCGTTGGCGTGAAAACGGTGGCCGGCACTCATCAGCCGCTCCCGAATCCGGACAGAAAGCGGCACGCTGCCAGCCGCCCCGGCAAACCCGGGCGGATCCAAAGTCAGTTTCATTGAAATGCCTCCGAAAAGCGGGCGGCGCTCACCGCCCATGCCGGCTCAGCACAGCGCCCTGGCGGCGCTCTGTTGCGTATACGCGGCTAAGTGGCGGGTGGATGCATCGACTCGGCCCGTATGGCGAACTCCATCGCGTCTTCCAGCATCAGCCGCGCGCGGTTGGCGACATCGCCCAGATGCCGGTGCAGTTGCTCATCGAGCGTCGAGCGCACCGCGCAGCCGTCACTGAACCGCTCAAAGGCATCGAGTTGCCGGATCAGGTCGACAAGATGCCGTGGGCACTCGCACGCAATCGTCTGTGACGCATTGGCAAAGATGTCCAGTTGGCGGTCGGTGAAACGGCGCGCATTCCGACGCAGGGGCTCGAGCTTCCCGTAGACAACGTCGACGCGCACGAGCTGCGTCAACTCGTTCAGTATCTGGTCCAGTTCGGCCTGGGCGTTGGGGTCCCGATACAGGCGCACACCGGCGGCGCGCAGCATGTCGGTGGCGCGGACCGTGCCAAAGCTGTAGATCACGCCCACCGCACGCGTGCCCGTGCTGCGGGCTGCCACCAGGATGGCTTGCGCGGTGTCAGGCTGCAAGGAAGCCGCGTCGACGATCAGGACGTCCGTACCAGCCGGTACCGCAGGCGGCACGTGTCCATCCAGGGCGGGGAGTTCAGAGACCGCGTCAACGCCGAGGGAGGCGAGCGTGGTTTTCCTGCGCCGCACGCGTTCGGCCAGCAGGCTGCCACAAACGGCGAGCGAGATTGCAGCGTGCCCGGCCACGGGCGGACCCGGCTCTTCGCTGGCCTGTGATGCTTCCAGAAGCTGTTCAAGCTCGGCGCTGCTGATGCGTGCAATCGTGCCGATCGCGTGTCCGCGATTGACCAGCGTCCTGAGCAGCGCCAGGCGCCGGACGTCTTCGCCGGAATACAACCGCTGGCCTGTCTCCGATTTGGCGGGCGAAATCACGCCGTAGCGCTGTTCCCACACACGGAGCGTGGACACAGGCATCCGGGCCATGCGGGCGGCTGTACCGCTTCGATACCGTGGCGTTGCGTTGTCTTCGTGTTGCACATGCGTCTCCATGCGAGCGCTGATTCGCTTACATGAAACGCGGTGGACGGGATAACGTCAACGAAATGTCGCGGGATACGCCACATTTTCGTACGATTGAACAGGATTTGAGTTGGATTTATGCGGACCGTCGTGCCGCCACAGGCAGACGAGGCCGCCCCCCCCCTTTCTGCCCGGCCGTTCCCAACGTGGTGCTATGCTTGCCCCCGCACGCCATTGCGTGCCCATCCCGGATGGCCCATTTCAATCCAATCTACGCATCCCATGGCGACGAAAACCAAGACCGCAGCAAAGAAAGCCGCACCGGCAAAGAAAACCGCACCGGCCAAGAAAGCCGCTGCCGCGGCACCGGCCGTCAAGCCGCTGAAGAACACGTTCACCAAGGCAAGCCTGGTCAGCCATCTGGCCGAGCAGGCCGCCGTCGACGCCAAGTCGGTGAAGGCTGTGCTTCAGCACCTTGAGCACACCATCCTGGGCGCCCTGCACAAGAAGGGTGCTGGCGAATTCACGCTGCCGGGCCTGTTCAAGGTGACGTCGGTGAAGGTGCCGGCGACCAAGCGCCGCTTCGGCAAGAACCCGTTTACGGGCCTGGAACAGTGGTTCGAGGCCAAGCCGGCAACGGTGCGGGTGAAGGTCCGGGCGCTGAAGAAGGTCAAGGACGCCGCCGTGAACGGCTGACGTCTCATCAAGGGAGCTTCGGCTCCCTTTTCTTTTGGGCGCTGCCGCTGAACGGGCAACGCCCTCGCGCACGTCCGAGCGGCGGGTAACGTTTCCACTCGAATACGGTACCCGCAGCCCGGCGTGCCCACGCCGCGCCGATCAAGACAGCGCCGCGAACGCCGCCGCAACCAGACGGCGCTGCTCGGCCTGATGCGCACGCACCGACGCATGCGCCCCCGACGGCGTAGCCCGACGGCACACCGCGGCGAGGCGACTGCCCTTCGGTACTGACCCCTCCAGTGCGTCGCGCACGGAGCGCCATGCCCCCTGGTTGGCGTCTTCCTCCTGCGCCCAGACGATTTCCGCCAGGTTCGGGAATCGCTCCAGCGCGGCCTTGAGCGCGTGCTGGGGGAACGGATACAGCTGCTCCACGCGGATCAGCGCGACATCGGCGCGCCCCTCCCGCTCGCGCTGTGCGAGCAGTTCATAGAAGAACTTGCCGCTGCACAGCACGGCCCGCGTGACGGCGTCCGGATCGCGCGTTGCGGTGTCGGGCAAGACCGGCATGAACGCGCCCTCGACAAGGTCGCGCACGCGCGCATGCGAACGTGCATGACCCAGCAGCTCCGCCTTGGGCGACATGACGATCAACGGCTTGGGCTCGGTCAGCGCGGCCTGCTCGCGCAGCAGGTGGAACCACTGGCCGGAGGTCGACGGCATGACGACGCGCAGGTTGCCGTCCGCGCACAGTTGCAGGAAGCGGCCCAGGAACCCGCTCGAATGCTCGGGGCCGACGCCTTCATGGCCGTGCGGCAGCAGCATCGTCAGCGCAGACCGGCAACCCCATTTGTACTCGCCCGATGCGATGTACTGGTCGATGAAGACCTGGGCGCCGTTGACGAAATCGCCGAACTGCGCCTCCCAGAGCGTGAGCCGCGTACGGGTCTGCACGCTATAGCCGTACTCGAAGCCGAGCGCAGCCTCTTCCGACAGCGGCGAGTTGACGACGTCAAACCCACCTTGGTGTGGCGCCAGGTGCTGCAGCGGGACGTACGGACTGCGCTCGGCAGGCTGCGTCGCTTGCGAGTGCCATACCGCATGGCGGTGCATGAACGTCCCGCGGCCCACATCCATGCCGGACAGCCGTACGCTGTGGCCGTCTTCGAGCAAGGTGGCATAGGCCAGGTTTTCGGCCATGCACCAGTCGGCCGCTTGCTCGCCGTCCGACACCGCCGTACGCCAGCGCTCGCACAGACCGCGCACCATGTCGTGCAGCAGGACACCGTCGGGCGGTGTGGTCAACGTTTGCGTGAGCGCCTGCAGGCGCCGCAACGACAGCGGCTGAAGCGGTCGCCGCGTGCACGCGGGGCCAGCTACCGCATCCGCGGCGGACACCGCTGCGGCATGCCCCGCCACCAGCGTCCGCAGCGCGTGCTCGCGCAGGTCGGCCAGGCGCGTCGATGCCGCGCTGGCCGGGTGATACTGCTCGGTGACCGTGGGATGCGCCGCAATGGCCGCATGCAATGCGGGCTGCGTGAGGGCGGGCGTGTCGTGCTCGGAATGGCCCAGGCGCCGGTAGCCGATCAGGTCGATGACGATGTCGGCACCGTGCTCCATGCGGTATGCGATGGCGATCCGTGCTGCGCGCACGACGGCTTCCGGATCGTCCGCATTGACGTGAAGGACCGGCGCATCGACCATGCGGGTGACGTCAGTGCAGTAGTCGTTCGCGCGCACGTCCATCGCGTTGGGCGTGGTGAAGCCGATCTGGTTGTTGACGATCACGTGCACGACGCCGCCAGCGGTATAGCCGCTGCGGCGGGTCAGGTTCAGCGTTTCCATGACGACGCCCTGCCCAGCGAACGCCGCGTCGCCGTGCACCATGATCGGCACGCACGGTGTATCGGGGTGTTCGTCCACGTACGCGCGGGCCATGCCGCAGACGACCGGATACACACTTTGCAGATGCGACGGATTGGGCGCCAGCACCAGAGACACTTCACCGCCGGCAACGGTGCGCCGGGCCGCGCCCCCGAGGTGATACGGCAGGTCGCGCTGCGCGATGGCGACGTCGGAATCCGGATCGAGCCGCTCGAGCATGCCGCGCGCATCCACCCCCATCACGTTGACCAGCGCGTTCAGGCGCCCACGGTGCGGCAGGCCAAGAAAGATCTGGCGTACGCCGCAGTTGCCGGCCTCTCCGATGAGCGTGTCGAGCAGCGGCACCAGGCTCTCGCAGCCCTCCAGCGAGAACCGCTTGGCGTGCGCGAACGTGCTGCCAGCCAGCCGCTCCCACATTTCAGCGGCCAGCAGCCGGCCCAGCAGCCAGCGCTTGTGCTCGGGCGCCGGCGGCGGGGCAAGCAGTTCGGTTTCCATGCGGGCATGAAGCCACGCACGGCGCTGGCGCTTGCGCACACCGCTGCAATCGAGACCGATCGATCCGCAATACACGCGCCTGAGCTGCCACTCGAGCTCCTGCACGGTGGTCGCTGTCGGCAGGGCGGTGCCATCCGGTTCGCGGCGCTGTGCCGGGTCCAGGCCATGGAACGCCGGACGCAGTTCGGGCACGTCGGGCAACGGCACGCGCGCAAGCGGATCGAGACGCGCGCGGCGATAGCCGAGCTCGCGGTATGCGTCGATCAGGCCGCCGACAGCGGTGGCGGCAGCCACCGGGGCAAGCGTGGGGCCCGGCCCCACTTCGACAAGTTGCGGAGAGTGTGAAGACATGGTTGTTCACGAGAAAAGAGACACCGTGGTTTGCCCCCACCACCGGCACGCCATGCTCCCGCGCGCAACCCTCCAGCCGGCACAGCGGTCGGTCAGCAGGCACGTGTTCGGTAGACGGCGGGGACCGCTCGAAACGCCACACCGGGCAACCGCCCGGGCGCAACGTCGATTCCTTGTTCTACGAGCCGCCTGGCGACGGCCCGTGCCTCCTCCGTTGGACTGCTGACAGCAACATCACTGCAACGACGGCACTGCAACGACAGATTACGAAAGCGTCTGGACCTCGCCCCAGGCCGCAGCCGCTGCGGGCAACGTGGCCGCGGCCCCGCCATGCACGGCATGCGTGCGATCCGACAGATCGCCATGAAGCCGGAACGCGCTGACCATGTGAGCCAGCTGATCGGCCTGGTCCTGCAGGGCCTGGGCCGCCGCGGCGCTTTGCTCGACCAGCGCGGCGTTTTCCTGCGTGACCTTGTCCATCTGGGTGATGGCCTCGTTGATCTGCTCGATGCCCTGGCTCTGCTCGCGGCTCGATGCGCTGATCTCCGAGACGATGTTCGTCACATTCTGGATGCCGGCCACCACGTCGCGGATGATCTGGCCGGCCTCTTCGACCTTGGCGGTACCGGCGCCGACGTGGCTGACGGAATCCTCGATGAGCCCCTTGATCTCCTTGGCGGCAGCCGCGCTGCGCTGCGCGAGGCTGCGCACCTCGCCGGCCACGACCGCAAACCCGCGCCCCTGCTCGCCGGCGCGCGCGGCTTCCACGGCGGCGTTCAGCGCAAGGATGTTGGTCTGGAAGGCAATGCTGTCGATCACGCCGATGATGTCGACGATCTTGCGCGACGACGCGTTGATCGTGCTCATGGTCTCGATCGCATCCCCCACTGCGTCACCGCCCTTGGTGGCGACCTGCGACGCATTCGACGCCAGGCGGCTGGCTTCCTGTGCGTTGTCGGCGTTTTGCTTGACGGTGGACGTGAGCTGCTCCATCGCGGCCGCGGTCTCCTCCAGGGAGCTCGCCTGCTGCTCGGTGCGGCTGGACAGGTCGAGGTTGCCGCTGGCCACCTCGCGCGACGCCCGGGTAATGGTGTCGGTGCCGTCGCGCACGCGCCCGACAATGCGGTGCAGGTTTTCCGTCATGTGCTTGAGCGCACCGAGCAGGCGGCCGATCTCGTCGCGCGTGTCGACCTCCAGGTGATGCGTCAGGTTGCCCTGCGCCACCGCTTCGGCCAGCTGCACGGCGCGATTGATCGGTCGCGTGATCGTGCGCGTGATGAAGCCGCCGGTGGCAATGGCCAGCAGCGCCGCCACCACGCTCAGCACGATCATCTGGATCTTCGCGCTGGCCCCCTGCTCGGCCGCTTCGCCCACGTCGCGTTCCATCTCGGCGGCCTGGTGGTCGACCATCTTGTCGACCAGCACGTAGTACTGGTCCTGCAGGCGGCTCATCTCGCCCTGGTAGAGCACGCGCGCGTCTTCCGGCCTGTTGGCATCGACGAGCTCGAAGAACTTGCGCACGCTCGCGCCATACGCCGAGCGCGCATCGAACTGCTCCTTGAACAGTGCCTTTCCCTGGTCGGTCTTGAGCAGCTTCTCGAGCCGCCCGTACGCCTGCCCGTTGGCCTGCCGGATGGCCGCGTAGTCGTTCATGTACTTCGCCTTCTGTTCAGGCGAAGTGGCCAGCAACAGGTTGCTGAGAATGCCGTTGGCCTTGTAGCCGTTGTTCTTGATCTGGTTGCTCAGCGCGATCAGCGAATAGCGCTCGCTGACGATCCGGCTCATCTTCGTGTTGTTGTCGTCCAGATGCTGTATGCCGACCGTCGCGGTCCCGATCAGCAGCAGCACGACGAGCGCGAACGCCGCACCTAGCCGTACGCCGATCTTCATATCCGAGATTCTCATTTGCTTCATTCCTGTTTCAGCGCTTCAAGAGAGAGACGTCATGGCCGGGCAATACCATTGCCGGCCATTCGGCGATGCACTCAGGTGCATGCAGGAAGGCAGAAGAATTCCGCGCAAGAAAATGCGGCCGCCATTTACCGATCTGTTTCTCCGGCCCCCTTCGACCGGACTTGTCGGCATGGCAGGACAAATCTTGAGCAGCGGCCAGATGCGGCCATGGGACTCGTTTTTGGCGCACGCGTCGTATCGCGCGCACCTCATGCACGAAATGGAATCAATACGATGAGAACAGCGTGCATCGGGCCGAATTCACGTGCATGAAAACGCACCAAATCTGGGATTCAGCATTTCGCCGGCCGCGATTTTTTCGTCGTGAAATTATTTTAATTCTCATATTAGAGGGCCATTTCAGTGTGACCGCCGCACGTCATCACGGTGCATGCGGCCGGCCGGCAGCCGGCCCTCCTCAGCGCTCGAACCGCTGTCCGATACAGGCTTCTTTCTCAGGTACGAAGCCTTGTGTATGCCGAGCTTCTGCGCTCAGTCCGGCACCACCGCCGTCACCTCAATCTCGACTTTGGCTCGGTCTTCCACCAGCGCCGACACCTCCACCGCCGTCATCGCAATGCTGAAGCTTCCGATCAGCTCACGGAATGCCTTGCCGATTTCCGGATACGCCTCAACGTAGGCCTGCTTGTCGGTCACATACCACGTCATGCGCACGATGTGCTCGGGCTTGGCGCCACCTTCGGCCAGCACCTCGACGATGTTCTGCAGCGCCTGGCGCACCTGGCCGGCGAGGTCATCGGTATGGAAGACACCTTGCGCATCCCAGCCGATCATGCCGGCCACGAAGATCATGCGCCCGCGCGCAGAGACGCCGTTTGCATAGCCTTTCGGGCGCGGCCAGCCGGGGGGGAGAAGCACTTGCATGATGCGATTCCTTCTTATTCGATGTTCCAGTGTGGGACGCTTGCCTCGATCGCCTGCCGCACATCGGGCGGCACGGCAATCGCGCGATGCGTATTGAGATCGGTAAATACCAGCACCTGCTGCGAGCGCACGCGCTGTTCGTCGCCAGCCCAGCAATCCAGGCCCAACGTGAGCGACGCATTGCCGAGCCGCTCCAGCTTCAGCTTGAACTGCACGTCGTCGCCCATGCGGCTGATGGCGCTGAACTCGCAATGCAGTTTGACGATGGGCAGGCCGATGCGGCGCGGGCCGAGCATCTGCGCATACGAAATGCCCAGCCCATCGGTGAACCAGTCTTCGACCAGGCCGTTGAACAGCACCAGGTACTGCGGAAAGTAGACGATGCCCGCCGGGTCGCAGTGGGCGAAGCGGATGCGCGTGGCGCGCTCGAAGTGGTAGCTCATGCCGCGTTGTGCTCCCGCAGGCGATAGCGCAGCAGCTTGCCGACTTCACTGCGCGGCAGGCTCGCGCAGAACTCGATGGCGCGCGGGTACTTGTACGGCGCCACCGTCTGTTTCACGAAATCCTGCAGCGCCTTCACCATTTCCGGACCGGGCGCGTGGCCGGGATGCAGCACCACGAAGGCCTTGACGATCTGGCCGCGCTCTTCATCGGGCACGCCGATCACGCCGCACTCGGCCACGGCCGGATGCTGCATCAGCGCGTCTTCCACCTCGGGCGCGGCGATGTTGTAACCCGACGAGATGATCATGTCATCGGTGCGCGAGTGGTAGTGGAAGTAGCCTTCCTCATCCATCACGTAGGCATCGCCCGTGAGGTTCCAGCCGTTGCGCACGTAGGCGCGCTGGCGATCATCGGCCAGGTAGCGGCAACCGGTCGGGCCCTGGACGGCCAGCCGGCCGACGGTGCCGGGCGGCACGGGGTTGCCTGCGTCATCCACCACGCGGGCGACATAGCCGGGAACGGCCTTGCCGGTGGCGCCCGGGCGCACGTCGGCATCGGCGGCGGAGATGAAGATGTGCAGCATCTCCGTCGCGCCGATGCCGTCGATCAGCTCGATGCCGGTGGCGTTCTTCCACAGTGTGCGCGTGGCCACCGGCAGCGCTTCGCCCGCCGACACACAGCGGCGCAGCGGCGTGGCGCGCAACTCGTCTCCGCGCGCTGCGATGTTGCGGTACGTGGTGGGCGCGGTGAACAGCACCGTCGCGCCGAATGTGCGGATGCCGTCCACGAGATCGTTCGGCGACGCCTTCTCCAGCAGCACCGTCGATGCCCCCACGCTCATCGGAAACAGCAGCAGGCCGCCAAGGCCAAACGTAAACGCCATCGGCGGGCTGCCGATGAAGATGTCATCGGCCCGCGGCTTGAGCACATGGGGCGGCCAGCACGCGCAGATGGCCATGATGTCGCGGTGAAAGTGCATCGTCGCCTTGGGCACGCCGGTGGTGCCGGACGTGAAGGCGAGCAGGCACGTGTCGTCCGCCGCCGTATCGACGTTGACGAACGTGGCCGGCTGGCGTGCCATGGCCGCTTCCAGTCCCTCGGGCGTGTCATCGTGAAAGCGCATCACCTGGACCGGCTTGGCGGCCTGCGCAACGGCGTCATTGAGCTCGTCAATCAGGCGCGCATCGCAGAGCGCAAAGCCGATCTCGCCTTTGCCGATGATCTGCCCCAGCTCCTTGGCGCGCAGCAGCGGCATGGTGGTGACGGCAATCGCGCCCACCTTCATCACCGCAAACCAGCACGCGGCCAGCATCGGGCTGTTGGGCGAGCGCATCAGCACGCGGTTGCCCGGCACAACGCCCATCTCATTGACCAGCACGTTCGCGATGCGGTTGGCGTGCTCCTGCAGGTCTGCATACGTCCAGCGGATGCCCGGCGCCTGGATGCACAGGCGATCGCCCTCCCCCGCCGCCACACGACGGTCCAGCAGCTCCGTCGCGCAGTTCAGCTGCGCCGGAAACTGCAATGCCGGCAGGTCGAAGCGATACACCGGCTGCAGCTCCACCGGAGGCAGGCGATCGCGGGCGAAGGTGTCGATATGGGCGCTGGGCATGGCGAGCTCTCCGTCTCGATAAACGTGTCAGTGCGCTGCGGGCTGGGAAGGCGTGGCGGTACGCAGAAGCTCGCGCGCGATGATGAGCTGCTGCACTTCGGTCGCACCTTCGTAGATCCGCAGCGAGCGGATCTCGCGGTACAGGCGCTCCACCGGCTGCTCGCTCACCACGCCCAGGCCGCCCCACATCTGCACGGCGGCGTCGATCACCTGCTGCGCGTTCTCGGTAGCGGTCAACTTGGCCATGGCAGCCTCGCGCGTCACGTTGCGGCCCTGGTCGCGCTGCCATGCGGCGCGGTACGTCAACAGCGCGGCGCTGTCGATGGCGGTGGCCATCTGCGCAAGCTTGGCCTGCGTGAGCTGGAAATCGGCCAGCACGCCGCTGAACATCTTGCGGGTGGTGGCGCGCGCCAGCGCTTCGTCCAGCGCGCGGCGCGCAAAACCCAGCGCGGCTGCCGCCACCGACGTGCGGAACACATCGAGCGTTCGCATCGCCACCTTGAAGCCCTCGCCTGCCGCGCCCACGCGCTGGCTGGCCGGAATGCGGCAGTTGATAAAGCGCAGGCGCGCCAGCGGGTGCGGCGCAATCACGTCGATGCGCTCCGCAATCTCAAAGCCCGGCGTACCGGCTTCGACGATGAACGCGCTGATGCCGCGCGAGCCCGGCGCCTCGCCGGTGCGGGCAAACACGACGTAGAAGTCTGCGATGCCGCCGTTGGAAATCCACGTCTTCTCGCCGTCGAGCACATAGTGGGTGCCGTCTTCACGCGCGGCGCAGGCCATGGCGGCCACATCGGAGCCGGCGTCGGGTTCGGACAGCGCAAATGCAGCGATAGCCTCGCCGCGCGCGACCTTCGTCAGATAGCGTTCGCGCTGCTCCGGCGTGCCGTGCAACGAGATGGCGCCGGAGCCCAGCCCCTGCATCGCAAACGCAAAGTCGGCCAAGCCGGAATGCCGCGCCAGCGTCTCTCGGATCAGGCAGATGGCGCGCGTGTCGATGGTCTCGGCCGCGCCGCCTTGCGCGGTGCCGCCCACGGCGTGGCGCAGCCAGCCGGCCTGGCCGAGCGACTTGACCAGCGCGCGGCACTCGGCATCCACATCGGGGCCGTGGTCGTGCGGAATGTGCTTCGTGGCCCAGGCGTCGAGTTCAGCTTCGAGCTGGCGGTGTTTGTCGTCAAAGAAGGGCCATTGCAGATGGTCTTTGTCGCTCATCTCAGTTCCCCTCGAACACCGGTTTCTGCTTGGCGACAAAGGCGTGGTACGCGCGCGAGAAGTCTTCGGTCAGCATGCAGATGGCCTGCGCCTGCGCCTCCGCCTCGATGGCCTGCTCGATCGTCATCGTCCATTCCTGGTGCAGCATCGTCTTGGTGATGCCGTTGGCAAAGGTCGGGCCGGCGGCCAGGTCGGCCGCCAGGGCTTGCGCTTGACTCAGCACTTCGGCCGGTTCGCACAGGCGGTTGAAGAAGCCCCAGCGCTCGCCTTCTTCGCCGCTCATCGAGCGGCCGGTGTAGAGCAGTTCGCTCGCGCGGCCCTGCCCGATGATGCGCGGCAGGATCGCGCAGGCGCCCATGTCGCAGCCGGCCAGGCCAACGCGGTTGAAGAGGAACGCCGTCTTGCTGCGCGCCGTGCCCAGGCGCAGGTCGGAAGACATCGCCAGGATGGCGCCCGCGCCGGCGCACACGCCGTCAACTGCAGCGACGATCGGCTGCGGGCACGCGCGCATCGTCTTCACCAACTCGCCCGTCATGCGCGTGAACATCAGCAGCTCGGGCGCCTTCAGTTGCACCAGCGGGCCGATGATCTCGTGCACATCGCCGCCGGAGCAGAAGTTGTCGCCCGCGCCGGCCAGCACGATGGCCTTGACGTCATCCGCCCATTTGAGCTGATGAAACAGGTCACGCAGCTCGGCATACGAATCGAACGTGAGCGGGTTCTTGCGCTCGGGCCGGTTGAGCGTGATGGTGGCAACGCCGCCTTCCACGGTCCACAGAAAGTGCTTGGCTTGATAGCCCGCCAGCGGTCGGCGGTTGCCGGCCAGCAGGGCCGGGTCCACATGGTGATTCGGGTCGGTCATGGTTGGGTCGGGTTCGTTCAAGGTTGATCTTCGCGGGCGTCCAGCTCTTGCTCGCGCTGCGCGAGGTGGACACGCAGGTGGCCGAGCTGCGCATAGAGCGCGTCTTTGTTGGCCATGCCAAGGCCGTCGAACATTTCGATCAGCCAGCGTTCGTGTTCGGCGGCCATCTCGGCAAAGTGGCGGCGGCCGGCATCCGTCAGCAGCACGCGAAAGGACCGGCGATCATCCGGATCCGCCTCGCGTTTGACAAGCCCTTCCTTCTCCAGCTGGTCGGTCAGGCCGGTGACGTTGCCGCCGGTCACCATCAGGTAGCGCGACAGCACGTTCATGCGCAGCCCGTCCGGGTGGCGATCGAGTTGCGCCAGATAGTCGAAGCGCGGCAGCGTGGTGTTGAAGCGCGTGCGCAGGCGCTGGCGGATCTGCTGTTCGATCTGCGTGCTGCACGCCAACAAGCGCAGCCAGATCTTGACGTCTATGTGGTCGTCCACATGCGCGCGGGCTTCCAGGCCGATACGTTCATCGCCCAGCGCATGCACGACGGCGTGGTGGCCTGAGGCGCGCGTGGCGAGTGCGGTTTTGCGCCGGGTGCGTTCGGTGCTCACATCACCTCCCCGCCGGATACCGAGATGGCCTGCCCCGTGATTGACGACGCGCCTTCGGAGCACAGCCACACCACGGCGTTCGCCACTTCGTCGGGCGCGATCAACCGACCCTGCGGGTTGCCCTTCACCAGCTCGGCCCGCGCTTCTTCCGCGCTGCGGCCGGTGCGGGCAACGATGCGGTCGATGCTCTCACGCACGATGTCGGTTTCCGTATAGCCGGGGCAGACTGCGTTGACGGTGACGCCGCGCGCCGCAAGCTCCAGCGCCAGCGAGCGCGTGAGCCCGATCACCCCATGCTTGGCCGCCACATACGCCGACACATACGGATAACCGCGTTGCCCCGCCGTGCTGGCAATGTTGACAATGCGGCCGCGGCCCGAGGCTTGCACATCGGCCAGCGCCGCCTGCGTGCACAGGAACGTGCCCGTCAGGTTGACGGCCAGCATGCGCTGCCATTGATCGAGCGTGGTCTTGGCAAACGGTGCGCTCTCCGCCTGGCCCGCGTTGTTGACAAGAATGGAGATGGGGCCGAGCCCCACGCGCGCGGATTCGAATGCGGCTGACACATTCGCCTCGTCGGTCACGTCGCACGTCACGACTTGTGCGCGGGCGCTGTCGGGCAACGTCTTGGCGGTGGCGTGCAGCACATCGGCGTTGCGGCCCATCAGCGTGAGCGTGGCGCCATGCGCCGCGAGTTGCGCGGCAATCGCCGCGCCGATTCCGCGCCCCGCGCCGGTAACAACGGCGTGGTGCCCGCTGAGCATTGCAGGTGTCGCCATCTCAAACCCCCTGCATGCGGTTGGCCTGCTCCAGCGGCGACAGCCCCGCCGCCTGCGCCGCCATCGCGCGCTCGCGCTCCAGGTTGCGCTCCAGCTGCAGCTTGCCTGCGCGATATTGCTTGGGCCACGGCATGTCGAGGTAGCCGATGCGCGCAGCTTCGTTCAGCGTCCAGGCCGGATTGGCCAAGTGCGGGCGCGCCACGGCGCACAGGTCGGCACGGCCCGCCGCGATGATGCTGTTGACGTGGTCTGCCTCGGAGATCGCGCCCACGGCAATCGTGGCGATGCCGGCCTCGTTGCGAACGCGGTCGGCAAACGGCGTCTGGAACATGCGGCCGTACACGGGCTGCTCCTTCTTGCTGACCTGGCCCGACGAGCAATCGATCATGTCCGCGCCTGCGGCCTTGAAGACGCGCGCAATTTCCACCGCATCGTCCGGCGTGATGCCGCCCTCCACCCAGTCGTGCGCCGAGATGCGCACCGACATCGGCTTGTTCTTCGGCCACACCTCGCGCACCGCGTGGAACACTTCCAGCGGGAAGCGCAGCCGGTTCTCCTGTGAACCGCCGTATTCGTCATTGCGCTGGTTCGTCAGCGGGGAGATAAACGACGACAGCAGATAGCCGTGTGCGCAGTGCAGCTCGAGCCAGTCGAAACCCGCCTGCGCCGCCAGCCGCGCCGAACGGACGAAATCATCACGCACGCGGTCCATGTCGTCGCGCGTCATGGCGCGCGACCACTGGCTCACGCCGTCCAGGTACTGCTGCGGCGATGCCGAGATGAGCGGCCAGTTCTGCCCTTCGTCCAGCGGCAGATCGATGCCCTCCCACGCCACACGGGTCGAGCCTTTGGCGCCGGCGTGGCCCAGCTGGATGCCGAGCTTCGCGTCGGTGTTGGCGTGCACGAACTCGACGATGCGCGCCCAGCCGTCGCGCTGCGCCGTGTTCCACAGGCCCGGGCAGCCCGGCGTGATGCGTGCATCGGGCGACACGCATGTCATCTCGGCCATGACGAGGCCAGCACCGCCCATCGCACGCGCGCCGAGATGCACAAGGTGGTAGTCCGCCGGCTGGCCGTCGACACACGAGTACTGCGCCATGGGCGACACCACCACGCGGTTCTTGAGCGTGACACCCCGCACGGTGAACGGCGTGAACATCGGCGGCACCGGGCCGTGCTGCGGCCCGCGCCGGACACCTGCCTGCTCGGCAATCCAGTCTTCAAACTGTTCGAGATAGCGCTTGTCGCGCTGGCGCAGGTTTTCGTGGCTGATGCGCTGGCTGCGCGTGAGCAGCGAATACGCAAACTGCTCGGTCGGCAGGCTCGTATAGCGGGCGACGTTCTCGAACCACTCGGTCGAGTTGCGCGCCGCGTTCTGGATACGCAGCACTTCCACGCTGCGCACGGCTTCGTAGTGTTCCAGCGCGCCGCGAAGGTCGCCCGGGTGCTCGCCGATGCTGCGTGCGAGTTCGATCGCATCTTCCAGCGCCAGCTTGGTGCCCGAGCCGATCGAGAAGTGTGCCGTGTGCGCCGCGTCGCCCATCAGCACCACCGGCGTGCCATTGGCATTGGCATGCACCCAGTGCCGGCACACCACGCGCGGAAACCGGATCCACTGTGCCGAACCGCGCAGGTGCGCCGCGTTGGAGATCAGCGGGTTGCCGTCGAGGTGCCTGGCGAACAGGCGCTCGCAGAAGGCGATGGCCTCTTCCTTCTCCATCGTGTCGAGCCCGACCTTGCGCCAGACCTCTTCGGGCGTCTCCACGATGAAGGTGGAGGTGTTGTCATCGAAGCGGTAGGCATGCGCCTGAAACCAGCCGTGCTCGGTCTCTTCGAATGCAAACGTGAACGCCTCGAACAGTTTGTGCGTGCCCAGCCACACAAAGCGGCAGCGGCGCGTGTCGATATCGGGTTGATACGTGGCGGCGTACTTGGTGCGGATGCGGCTGTTCAGGCCGTCGCTTGCGATGATGAGGTCGGCATCGGCGTACGCGGTGTCATCTTGCACGTCGGTTTCAAAGACCAGCCTGACGCCCTCTTCCTCGCAGCGCGCCTGCAGGATGTTCAGCAGGCGCTTGCGCCCGATGCCGCAGAAGCCGTGGCCGCCCGAACGCACCACCTGGCCGCGGATGTGGACTTCAATGTCGTCCCAGTGGTTGAAGGCATCGAGGATCTGCGCGGCGCTCTTGGCGTCGGCGCGCTGCAGGTTGCCCAGCGTCTGGTCAGAGAACACCACGCCCCAGCCGAAGGTGTCATACGGCCGGTTGCGCTCGACCACGGTGATGTCGTGTGACGGATCCTGCAGCTTCATGAGCAGGGCGAAGTAGAGGCCAGCCGGCCCACCACCAATACAGACGATCTTCATGACGGCTCCGCGTTCAATGCGGTAGTACCTTAGTCATGAATAGTTTAGTTGTAAAGTAATTTCAGGGAATGTCCGAAGGCAGGCGATGCAGCAGCACATGCGCGATGCGGCACGTCGTTCTTAATACTGGCTTAAGTTTGGCTTTCTAGAGTGGGCTCGTCACATACCAGTTCGAAGGCACCCTCATGACACCGCAAGAGATGCAAGCCCTGGACACCTTCCTTGCCCAGCTCGTCCAGGCGCGCGCCGAGGCGAAGGACCCGCACGCCGAAGCGCGCATCACGCAAGCCGTTGCCCAGCAGCCCGACGCCGCGTACCTGCTCGTGCAGCGCGCGATGCTGCTCGACCAGGCGCTGGCCGCAGCGCGCTCGCAGATTGCCGCTCTGCAGAATCAGCTGCAGGCGGCGCAGGCCGGCCGCAGCACAGCGTTCATGGACCCGGCCAACAACTGGGGCAACCACACCGCAGGCGCGGCGCCCACCCCGGGATACGCACCGCAGCAGGCCGCCCCAGCGCCCATGCCGCCTCAACCGCAAGCGGCCCAGGCCCAGCCCGCGCGCCCAGGGTTCTTGAGCGGCGGCCTCGGCAGCACGCTTGGCAGCATCGCCACCACGGCGGCCGGCGTGGCCGGCGGCGCGCTCCTGTTCCAGGGGATTGAAAACCTGCTGCACCACAACAACGGGGGTGGCGGCTTCCTTGGCCAGCAGCCGCTGATGGGCGGTCCCACCGAAACCGTGATCAACAACTATTTCGACGGGGACAGCGCCGGCACCACCACCACGGCCTCGCGCGACGACAGCCTCGGCCTGCTCGACGACAGCGACCTGGTCGGCAGCGACTATTCCGACGACGATTCGACGCTGATCTAGCCCCCAGGCCGAGCCCCACCCGATATCGCGCCCCGAGAAGGGAAGTTCCCAACTTGGGGCGCCTTTCTCGCCAGCTTTCCGCGGCAACACAGCTTCGACATGGCACCTGGAAAAAACAAGTTGCATATCTAACCATCACCGTCTAACATGCAACTCACCATGTTCGACCACTGCCTGTACTTCAACACCACCGCCCTGGCACGCAAGCTCGACCGCGTCTGGGCAGACGCCTTTGCGCCGTTCGGCCTGACGCCTCCGCAGGGCTTCATGCTCCGCGCGATCGTCGACCGCCCAGGCATGCTGCAGAGCGAGCTTTCGGCAGCCATGTCCATCACGCGGCCCACGGCGACCCGCGCGCTGGATGGGCTGGCAGCCAAGGGTTTGATCGAGCGCCGCAAGACGGAAGCCGATGGCCGCGAGACTGCCATCTTTCCGACGCGCGAAGCGGTGAAGATCGGGGCCGCGCTCAATGAAGCGAGCGGCGCCGTCACGGCACGGTTGAAGCGTGTGCTGGGCACCGCCGAGTTCACCGATACGGTGACGAAGATCCGGGGTGTGCGCTCGACCCTGACCTGAGCGTTTTTTTTGGTACATATAGTTGCATTGCTAATTAACAAGGAGAATCATCATGCCGATCCTCAACGTCAAAGTCAGTGCCCAGCGTTCTGCCGAGATGACGCAGAAGATCGCGTCCACGCTGCTCGAACTCACCTCGCGCATCCTCGGTAAAGACCCGAAGGTGACGGCCATCGCCATCGACTACATCGACCCGGCGGACTGGGTCGTCGGCGGGCAAACGTTGGCTGCGCAGGGCAAGAACAGCGTCTATTTCGACATCAAGGTGACGGACGAAACCAACACCAAGGCAGAGAAGGCGCAGTACATCGCCGAGGCGTTCGAGGCCTTCTCAGCACTGCTCGGCAATCTGCACGAGGAGTCCTATATCTATATACAGGACGTCCGGGCCGCGGCTTACGGCTATGGCGGCAAGACGCAGGAGTACCGCTTTCAGCACGCGTGAGGTGGGCGCGCAGCACGGCAGGCCAAACTTCATGGGCAAATCATGAACCGCATGGGTGCATTCTTTGCGGCCAGCTGGCTGGCCGCCGCGTTGCTGTATTTCGGCCAGCACTCGCTGGCGTCCATGGCCCTGGCAGGCATTGTGCTGCTGGCCGGGTTCGATCTGCTGCGGCCCTGAACCTCGCGCCCATGCGCGTGCGGTTCAATCTCGCAGGGCGTTGGCAAAGGCTTCCACCACATCGGCAGAGGCGTCGGTGATGGCCCAGTAACCCATACCGGCACGGCGCCAGTGCAGCAACTGGTAGCCGCGCTCGGTGCGCAGGACGGGCGCCGTGTCGGTGCCGCTTTCGGGCCGCACGTACAGGTCGACCGGATGCTGGGCCGCGCGATAGACGAGCACCGCCACCGGGTGGCCGTCCACATAATCGAGCCGCCCCCCGACCAGCGGAAACCCGCGCGCGGCCAGATCCACGACCGGCGGCGCGTAATCGATGCGGCCGTTGAACCACGGCTTGACGGTATGGCGATCCGACGACACGACGTCGGTCTCGCGCGCGCCCAGCAGCGCCCGTACATGGCTGGCCGTGATATCGCGGGCGGTCAGCGCCGAGGTGTCGGGGCGGCCAACGAGTACGCCCACGCCAAGCGCCATGGCGGCAACGGCGCCGGCGCTCAAACCCCAGCCCACGCCGGTGCCGGGCGCCACCAGCCAGCCGGTCAAGCGTTTCCACGCCGAGCCTGCGCTGCGGCGCGCCGCCGACGGTGAGGCCGGTTGCGCGCCCGCCTCCGCTTGCACGGCGGACCGCACGCGGGCGGCCAGGTCGGCCGGCGCCCTCGCATACAGCGCCGGCGCGCGCAAACCTTGGCGCAACGCATCCACGGTGGCGTCATGGCGCGCGGCCGCCTCCGCGCAGCCGGCGCAGGCGGCAAGGTGCGCATCCATGCGCAGGCTGTCGGCCGCAGCGAGTTCGCCATCGGCGCGCGCAGCAAGCAGGGCGCGGATGTCGTCACAGGTCATGGCGGGCCTCCTTGGTGCCCTTGGGGGGATTGCCGCTGCCCGCCGTTGCGCGGATGGGCGTCACGTTCGTGCGCGGCGGCGCGCCGTCTTCGGTCAACAGGCGCGCGAGCTGCTGCCGCGCACGGGCCAGCCGCGACATGACCGTCCCGATCGGCGCCTCGATGATCACCGCGATATCACGATAGGGCAGCTCCTCCAGCTCGCGCAGCACGATCACCTCGCGATACGGCACGGGAAGCCGTGCCAGCGCGGCCTGCACGCGGCGCACATCATCCACGCGAGCGAGCAGCGCGGCCGGGTCGATGCCGTAGCCGGGGGTGTCGTCGTCGGTGGTATCGAACGCCTCGTCCCAGGGCTGGGCGGGCGCCTGCTTGCGGCGCGCGCATTCGGAGTACCACGTGTTGCGCACGATCGCGAGCAGCCACGGACGGCCGTCTGCGCCGCGGAATCCGCCGAACAGCCGGAACGCGCGCAGGCAGGCTTCCTGGACGATGTCGTCGGCGTCCTGCGTGTTGCCGGCGAGCCAACGCGCCAGGTTGTAGGCGGCATCGACATGCGGCAGCACGGCCAGCGCAAAACGCTGGGCGTCGGCGGACGGCGCGAGGGCAGGGTCGGGCATGGCAGCCTGGGGGCAGTTGACCTGGGTATACCAAGGCGCAAACCAGTTTATTCCCGCACCCGAGAAATTTCGCGGCAAACGCGCGTTTGGCGGAATACGCCGCATCCGCCCCCGGTATGACAGGCAGGACCGGCGCACCCGTCACCGCGCCGGCTCGACCATCCAACCCAGGGGACCCTCATGAGCCAATCACCCGGACGACGCCAGTTCCTGCAACTCGCGGCAGTGGGCGGTGCGGTCTACGCCTCCGGCCTGCACGGCTGGCAGGCCATGGCCGCCACTGCGCACGCAAACGGCCGCGCGCCGGAAGACTTCTACTTCGTGCAGCTATCCGACACGCACTGGGGCTTCAAGGGCGCACCCAACCCCGATGCACGTGGCACGCTGCCCAAGGCGATTGCCGCCGTGAATGCGCTCTCGCCCGCGCCGGATTTCGTCATCTTCACGGGCGACCTGACGCACATCAGCGACGACCCGGCGGAGCGCCGCAAGCGTCTTGCCGAATTCCGCGACCTGGCCGCGGGGCTCAACGTGCCCGTGGTCCGGACCATGCCCGGCGAGCACGATGCTTCGCTGGACAACGGCGAGGCCTATATCGAACTCTTCGGCCGCACGCACTATTCGTTCGATCACAAGGGCGTGCACTTCATCGCCATCGACAACGTGTCGGACCCGTCCGCGCGCGTGGGCGATGCACAGCTCGCGTGGCTGGCGGCAGATGTGCGCTCCGTGCCGGCGCACACGCCCATCGTCGTGTTCACGCACCGGCCGCTGTTCGATCTGTACCCGCAATGGGACTGGGCCACGCGCGATGGCCAGCAGGTCATCGACCTGTTGATGCCGCACCCCAACGTGACGGTGTTCTACGGCCACATCCACCAGGAGCATCACCACATGACCGGGCACATTGCGCATCACTCGGCGCGCTCGCTGATGTTCCCGCTGCCCGCACCGCCCGCGCCGGGCTCGCAGGCCAAACGCAACCCGATCCCTTGGGATGCCGCCGCACCGTATCGCGGCCTGGGCTGGCGCAGCATCGCCGAGCACGGCAAGCAGGACGCCGCCACCTGGGCGCTGGCCGAGCAGCCGATCCAACCCACCAGCGAAGCCACCGCCACCAAAGCCCCGGAGACCACCTGACATGCGCGCCTTCATCGCACACAACCCCAAGCGCCGCCTGGCGCTGCGTCAGTTCACCGTGCTCGCGGCCGGCGCGGCCCTCGCCTGCATTGCGCACGGCGAGGGCCCGGCGGTGATCCGCGTGCACGCGCGCAAGTTCACGTTCACGCCAGACAAGATCACGCTCAAGCGGGGTGTGCCCGTGGTGTTCGAACTGACCGGGCAGGACATCCTGATGGGTTTTTCGATTCCGGATTTCAACGTACGGGCCGATGTGGTGCCGGGGCAGACCGTGCGGCTGGCGCTCACACCCGACAAGACGGGCACGTTCGATTTCCTGTGCGACATCTTCTGCGGCTCGGGCCACGAGACGATGAATGGAACGCTGACCGTCACCTGAAGCGCAGCGCCGTCCCCAACGCAAAACGCCCCGAACAGGTCGGGGCGTTTTCATCTGCGAGCGCGGTCTTAGGCCAGCGCGTCGCCCTCGGCCAAGGTCAGCAGCAGTTCGTCGAGTCGCTCCAGGGTGGAGGTCATGCCGTCCTTCAACCCCATGTCGATGACCTTCTGCACATCCTCCGGCGAGTTGTACAACACCACGGTCGTCACGAGGGTGCGTTCGCCTGCATCGGCAAAGGTGACATCCCAGCGGGCGCGGGGCAGATCCGGATTCACCGCGCCGGCTTCATCAGAAAACGCATCAAGGGCCGAATAGCCGTCGATCGGCTTGATCTTCTGATAGTCCAGGCGGCTCCAGAACGACTGTCCATCGGGGGTGATCATGGCGTAGTGCCAGTAGCCGCCCTCTTTGAATTCCATGTGCTTGGTCTTGGTGGTCAGCGGCTTGGGCGCAAACCACTGATCGAGCAGTTCGCGCTTCGTGTGGCAATCCCACACAAGCTGGCGCTTCGCCGCGAACTCTCGCCTCACCGTGAGGCTGCTCTTTTGCATGTCGACCACGAAATCAAACCGAAGATCAGCCTTCACTGCCTTCTCCTTGGAGTTTCTCTAAGAGGTTGTCCAGATTGCGGTACCTGCTCGCCCAGATCGCGTGCTGTTGCTCAAACCAGCGCTCGGCGGCCGCCAGCTTCTGGCGCTCGAGCATGCACGTCCGGATTCGCCCGCTCTTTTCCGAGCGGACCAGCCCGACGCCTTCCAGCACCCGCATGTGCTTCATGAACGACGGCAGCGCCATGTCGAATGGCCCTGCCAGTTCACTGACCGTCGCGGGCCCTTCGCCGAGCCGTTGAATAACCGCCCTGCGCGTTGGGTCCGAAAGCGCGTGAAATACCGCGTCTAGCGCAATTCCATTGTTATCCATTTGGCTAACTATACGCTTGAGAATCCGTCGATGCAAGCGCGCTCAACGACGCGTGCCGATGCGCGACATTGGTCCGCAAAAGTGTCCACATACCCATGCTAGGATGACTTTCCCCCCGGCAGCCGCCACACCGCACATGACGACCATCTACGCGACCCTCGGCGTGCAGCCGGACGCGACCCTGGACGAAATCAAGCGCGCTTACCGCCGCGCCGCAATGAAGTGGCACCCCGATCGCAACCCCGGCCGCGAAGCCGAGGCCTATGCGGCGTTCCAGGAGATCCGCGAGGCCTACGCCATCCTCTCCGACGCTGAGCAGCGGCGCGTCTACGACGAGGTCTTCGCGCAGGAAATGCAGCGTTGGCAAGCGGAGCGTGACGCACAGGAAGCACAGGAGCGCGAAGCGCAACGCGAGCGCGAACGCCTTGCGCAGGAACGCTACGAAACGATGGTCGCGACAGCCATGCGCTTTGCCGAGGATGGCCACAATCGCGACGTCCTGTTCGGCGTGCTGCTCGGTCGGGACTGCGATGCAGAACTGGCCGCGCGCATCGCCGACAGCGTGTGGGCCTTGCAGGAAGCGCGCCGCTCGCCCGAGCCTGCAACGGATGCGTCCGACACGTGCGCAGCCTCGACGCCCGAAGAACCAGCGTCCGCGCCCGACGAGCCAGCGTCGCCGCGCCGTGCGTTCGAATCGTTCTGGCATGGTTTGTTTGGTGTGCGGCAATAGCGTGCCGGATTCCCACGAGCGTGGGGCGGCGAGACACCATCCGACCGGCCATAGCCCCTGCTCAGACGAAGCAGCCATCGGCACACTCTGCGCCATCGTTTCCGTGCCATAGAGAAAGCGATCGAGGCTTGGAACCCTCGCACATAACGGGCAAGCGCCGAGCATAGGTGCTTGTCCTCAACCGCTATGGCTTGGCTTCGTCTCCCTCATTGGGCGAGCCAGGCTTGTACGGCTTCGGCCGTGCCGATTGTTATGTGTCGGTGTTCCAAACCTGCCTGGGTTCGCCCGCCCTTTGCCCGCTGTGGAGCACGTCATACATCCACGACTGCGGTCGTATTGCACGTAGTAACGTCGATATTCGCCGCTAACTGAACGTTGGACCGCAAGGAGTCGCTCGACGCGCCAACAACATGTGAATTCTTGTTGGGCTGATAGAAGTCGGGGCCCGTGCAAGCTAGCCTTGCCAGTTCTCCCGCGTTGGCCGCTGGTTGGCTCATTGCAAAACGCGGGTTCCATGACTTCTGTTGGAACACCGTCGATGGGCCACCGTCCTGCCTTGCTGAATGCGCGCACAGTTTCCGTCACGGGCCAAGGCCTGCCCGAGATTCTCGGCGAACCGGCGTTGGTGTTCTCCAAGCTCTCCGGCACCGAGCGGCTGTGCGAACTGTTCGAGTACGAAATCGAACTCAAGACCCCCGACGAACGCAACGTCCTCTACGGCCCCGGTGCCGACCTCGACACCAACGCATTACGGGGCCAGGAACTCACCGTCACCATCGCCCTGGATGGCCCCGACGCCGGCACCCGAGAAATCAGCGGGCTTGTCACCGACATCGTCGGCCCCATCCCAGTCAATGGCGGTCGCCAACTCAAATACCGTCTCACCCTGCGCCCCTGGCTTTGGCTTGCCACGCTCAACCGCGACACCCGCATCTTCCAGCAGCAGACAGTGGTGGAGATTCTGGACACGCTGCTCGGAGGCTACATCTTCCCCGTCGAGCGCCGCCTGGACATCGCCCGCTATCCCAAGCGCGAATACCAAGTCCAATACAACGAGTCCGACTTCGAATTCTTCCAGCGCCTGACGCAGGAATGGGGCATCGCCTGGCACATCGAGCACAGTGACGGTAAACACCGCTTGGTGCTGACGGATGGCAACGGCGCCTTTGCTCCCTTCGCCAGTCCTGCCTATCAAACCATCCGCTGGCAGCCGTCTTCCGACCGCATCGACGAAGAACACCTGCACACCTTCGAGCTGCACGACAAAGTCGTCTCCGGCCAATGGGCCGCCACCGACTACGACTTCGTCAAGCCCAGTGCCGATCTCACCGTCCGCACAGCCGACCCGCTGGACACCGCCCACGCCAACGCCGAAGTGCGCGAATGGCCCGGCGACCACAGCCAACCCGCCACCGGCAACGACCCCTGGGCCGAAGGCGACCAGATTGCCCGCCTGCGCATGGAAGCGATACGCCAGCATGGCCGGCGTGCCCGGGGTGCCGGCAACGTGCGTGCTATGGTGCCCGGCTGCACCTTCGAACTCACGCACTTCCTGCAAGACAGCGCCAACTGCGAATACCTCATCCTCGGCGCTGCCCTCCTGATAGAGGACGTCCCCGAGGCCTCCGGCCACGGTACACCCTGGCGCTGCGAAGTCAGCTTCACCGCCCAGCCCACCAACGAACTCTTCCGCCCCGAGCGCACCCAGTCCAAGCCTCGTACCAATGGCGTCCAGACTGCGATCGTCGTAGGGCCCGAGAACCAAGAAATCTGGACCGACGAATACGGCCGCGTCAAAGTGCAGTTCCACTGGGACCGCATCGGCCAGAAGAATGCCAACAGCTCCTGCTGGGTCCGTGCGTCCTCCCCCTGGCAGGGCGAACGCTTCGGCGCCATCCAGATTCCGCGTATCGGACAGGAAGTGATTGTCGATTTTCTGAACGGCGATCCGGATTGTCCGATTATTACGGGGCGTGTCCCGAACCGGAACAACATGCCGCAGTGGCCGATGCCAGGGCACCATGCGCTCTCTGGTTTCGTCAGCAAGGAACTGTTTGGCGGGCGCACCAACACCTTCGTCCAGGATGACACGCAGGGCCAAATCCAGACGCAACTGCAAAGCGATCACCAGAACTCCAGCCTGAGCCTGGGCTATATCACCCGTGTCCTGCGCGGCACCGGACGCCAGGACAAACGGGGCGAAGGGCTGGAAGCACGCACCGATGGCCATGCCGCAGTACGCGCCGCACTGGGACTGCTTCTAACCACCCTGCGCCGCCCTGAGGCCGAGGGTGGCATGATGAGCGTCGAAGACGTGATCGGCTTCATGCAAGAGGCGCTGACGTTGGCGGACTCGCTCGGGCAAAGCGCCGTCAACGGGCAAGCGCAAACTGGCGAGCAACAGAACGTAGCCAAGGTGCTGCACAGGCAGGCCGATGCCATCAAGGGCGGCGGCAAACTCGCCGAATTCAGTGAGCCTCACATCACGGTAGCGAGCCAGGCGGGCATTCTGGCTTCAGCCCCAGGCACCACCCACATCGCCAGCGGCGAGCATATTGCACTCACCAGCGGGCAACATCTGTCCTTCTCCTCAGGCGGCGGCATGTATGCCACCGCGACCGAACGCTTCTCGTTGTTTGTACAGCGCGACGGCATCAAGCTGTTCTCCGCCAAAGGCAAGGTCGAGATGCAAGCGCAATCCGACGCTATGGACCTGCTGGCGCAGAAGGTGCTGCGCATCCTGTCAACGACAGACTGGGTCGAGATCAGCGGCAAGAAGGGCATCCGCCTGAACGTCGGCGGCAACGAAATCCGCATCACCCCTGAAGGCATCGAAAACCTCTCGCAAGGCAAATGGGCTGTGTACTCCGCAAGCAAGTTGCTGACCGGGCCGAAGACGGCGACCTATGCCATGCCCACCACCAAGATTTGCGCCCACCTCGCAGCCGGTGCCGCTACGAGCGGTGCGGGCGCTGTACCTATCCAGTAAGTAATGGTCATGACGAAATTCAAGACCGAGCATCTGGTGCCGAAACCGTGGCCGTCCGCTTGGGACGACGGCTTGCTCGTGCTGGACCTGCTAAACCACGATCCTGTCGTACTGGATTTGTCATCGCTGCCCCTGCACGAGTGCCTACCTTCCGGGGTGGGTGACAACGCCAGCCTGATGCCGATGTTGCTGGATCTGGCCAAGACGCCTCCGGACATGCGGCATGCCTTGGCGCATTTGATGTGGCGAGGTGCACAGCGTGCCGACCCGCCTGTGGTGTGTGCCCGGCTACAAGGGCCAGCGCCGATCCAAGACGTGGCTACCCATCTGGCAGGCTGCCTCATTGGCACGGATCATCGACAGGGGCAAGCGCTATGGCGCTTCTACGATCCGCACGTCTTCATCCACATGGCATGGCTGTTGCGCCCCGCGCAACTGCACGCGCTTTACGGGCCGTGCGAAACCTGGGGCCTTGCCTGGGCGGGCGACTGGTATGAACTGGAGCGACCCGCCGCACCCGCGCAATCGGACAACACCGATCCACGCCCATGGTGGCCGGATGCCAAGCAGTGGCCATCGATCCAGCATGTGGTCGATATCGAACAGGTACTGGCTCGTATCGCCTCGCCCGCCAAGCCATCGATTGCTCAGGCCCCCAATGTCGATCGGCTACTCCGGTTTGCTACCGAAGATCTGCATATTCGCAGCGATACCGACCGCAGGCACTACGCCACGTATGCCGCAGCCTTTGGCCAGCCGTTCGAGCACCACGCCAAGCTGCAAGCGCTGTGGCCCGCCGTCGCCAGCGGCGAGGTGACGTTGCGCCAAGCGATGGCGCAGTTGTCTACCAACGACTGGGAACTCATGCGGATCATGGCCCGAACCGCCAAACAGACTCAAAGCCCCACGCAGCATGGATAACGCCAAGAAATCCGTCGACCGCTTCACCCCGCCCGTCAAAGGCTGCCAGTTCTGCGACCATGCACCGGGGCTGGCCGTCTTTCCGGTTCGCTACGCCGTCGTTGGGCCGGAAGACAAAGTCGGCGCCCCCACACTGTCCGGCAACTTCAAGATCGAGAACGCCCCAGCCCAGTTGGGCGGCGGTGCCCAGTACACCCTGCGCACCATGCGCCCCGGCTTCCTCTACCTGTTTCACGAAGCCTTGCAGTTGTGGGAGTCTTACCTCGTCGTCAACGGTGGCCACCTGTGGAAGATCATTCCGGAGCGTCCCGCCCCGCCCAGGTCCCCCGACGAGTTCTTCTGCAGCATGGGTATCGGGCATGGCTATACCTCGATGTATTTCACCATCCCCGACGCCGAGCATGCCACCACCGTGTGGTATGCCTACTCGCACGTACAGTGGACAAAGTCGCAGCTCGACGAGAACAAGAACCGCGCCGACGTACGCCGGCAGCACATGCAATCGCTCAACGTGCAGACCTGGCTTGCCAGCCACAAGGCACCGCACGCCGCACGCGCCACCGAGCTTAGCCAGCATGTCGCCTCCTACGCCATGCCGCCCGAAGCACAGGACAAGGCTTTCCAGTATCTGAGCGCCCCGCCGCGCACCAAGGCGGGCAATCGCCTGGACCTGATCGGCTTGAACGCTGGCGCCATTCTTTCTGAAACCATGGAGCGCGTCTCGCCCGGTGATGCGCTCATGTTGGCCTTCGAAGACCCCAAAGGCATCATTAAAGACCTCGCCGCGCTCACCAGCGACAAGATGCACGCGCGTGCCGTCAACAGCGTCATCTGGGACAAGACCACCGATTTCCTGCTCGACCGGTTGCAAGCCAACCTTGAAGCTCAGGCCATCGCTCGTATGACCGCAGAAGAACAAGCCCGGCGCACGGAAACCGATGCAGAAGGCCGTCCCGGCTACGAACTCCTGTCGGCCATGTTCGCCTACGAAAGGACTAAGGCGCGCTGGGCCAGAGAAGACGCCGAGCGCGAAGCCACGCGCCAGAAGCGCGAGACTGATGCCAAGACCGCCGCCTGGAAACCCTACGCCGACGTGCTCGACAACAGCAAGCGGCACCGCGACCATACGGCGCGCTTGAAAACACTCAACGAAACCGTTCTCGCCCCAATTGCGCAGAGCCACAGCCAGTGGCTCACCAGCGGCCAATTCACCAGCTACATGACCCATCGTCATGACCGGATGGACCTCGCGCACGGCTACCACTACAACGAAGCCCTCACACGTTGCATCGAAGGTGCACTCGACACCGTTGAGTGCCGCAAAGTCATCAAGCGCTGGTACGAAGACGCTAACCCGCAAAAGGACAGCAACCTGCTGGCCCGCGCGCTGTATCTCAACTACCAACCGGCAATCAAGACCGTGGCGGACCCGACCGACGCGGCCTACGGCGCCATGCTGGCCGTCTTCCGGTCTGGGCTGGACGCCATGGACGGCTTGCTGGATCGCGGACTGTCACTGACCGCAGCCGTCACCAAGCTCAAGCTCGTACCGCGCTTGGCCTGGGTGCTGTCCGACGAGATCATCCCGGCGCTGGCAAACAGGCTGGGTTCCAAAACCGCCAGGATGTTCATTCATGGCCTGAGCCTGTTCGGCGGGGCGCGCATCGTCCCGGTCGACAAAAACCTCTTGCAGCTTCGGGCCTCCACGCTGGGCGATCTCAAGGCACAGAACGCCAAACTGTATGACCAGCTTGGCCGGACCCAGCGCCGGGAGGAAGCGTATGCCTTTGCCCGGCGTGCCAAGGGCCTGGCTCAGAATACCCGCCTGGTGTGGTTCGATCCGAAAGACCTCACCAACACGGCGGGACTAGGCGCGCTAGAACTGAGAACCACCGCCGACGTTCCCGGCGTCAAACAAGTCAAGGCGGCACTGAACTCACCGCACGTCAACATCGGCGCGATCGCGTGCATTCTGCAAGGCGTGGCGGTCTACCACGCCGCACGGTCCTTCCGGGCTGCGGGCGAGTTTGACGAAGCGGAGAAAGGCACCAAGCTCATGGGCGGGCTGGTGACGATGGTGGGGACGCTGGCCGAGCAGGCGGGCGTGGCAGTGTCCAAGGCGCCGACGCATCCGCTGGTGGCAAGAGCCATGCGGGCTACGCCGCGAGAAGAATGGGTGGCGAAGGGAGAAAGACTGGCGCGCGGGGGAAGGTGGATTGGCTTTGCGGGAGCAACTGTGGCTGTTGGGTGGGATGCTTACCATGCGGGCGATGAGTACATGAAAGGAAATCGCCTCGTCGCGGTTTTGTATATGACCTCAAGCGCTTCTGGCCTCGCGGCAGCAGCGCTCCCGGTCGCAGCCGATATTTTCCCTCTGATATTTGGTGGGGTCCCGGTCTGGCCGGCCCTTGTAATCCTGTTTGGCGTGAACGTTGGCTTGGCGATGCTGGATGATCCCGCCACGCTCAAGTGGGTTCAGAAATGCCGCTTTGCCAAGCGGCCCGACCCCGACAAATATCACTCGATGGAAGCCGAGTGGAAGGAGTTTGTGCAATTGGGAATCGAAGTCAAGGACGAGGGCGTGAAATGAGATTTGCGCCAAAAGATGAGCGTATTTATTTTTACCAAAGAGGCAAGCCACTTGGAGAGTGGGAGCGAGAACACCGGCTGCACATTGACCAACCCGCGAGCGATGAGATTTTCGAGATTGGTAACGTCTACCGTATCGACTCGACGTGCCTGGAGATCACCGACGAATCGCAAACGCGTGTGCAGTTGGCCGGGATGCTGCTCTTGATCTGTGCAGTCGCGGTCGGATTTTCACTTTTCCTCGGGGCGATGTTTGCATCGACACCATTTCATGTCTCAGCCGAAGAGATGAGGGAGAATGGAAATTGGATTGCGACTGTATTTGGAACGATCCTCGGGCTTGCATCTTCTGCATTCTTCGGCCTAATTGGAGGCGACGCAGCCCGCCGCTATCTGCTTTCCCTCAAGCGCCGTCCCATCCGCCTGAATCGCAAGACGCGGCGCATCTACGCCATGCGCACCAAAGACCGCGAGGGCCTTTGGGAAGTGCCCTGGAGCAACGACGAGTTCTTTTGCATCGGCAAGCGTAGGGTGGGCGGCTTATCCACCAGCTATTCCATGTACGACATCCGCCACTACACACTGGATGCAAACGGCAACGTCGTGCGCGGCTTCGTGCTCGGGCGATTGATGTTCACGCTGGAGCAAGCCCAACAACAATGGGAGTACTACCGTCGCTACATGCAAGACGGCCCCGCCGATTTGCCCGAGCCGCACCGCTTCTGGAACCCCCGCGAATCGTTCTGGGAAGGCTTCAAGATTTGTCGCGAAGACAAGCTCTCCAGCCTGTTCAGTTCGCTCTTCGACTACGTCTTCTTCCCGTTCATGCTGCTGGACGCGACGGTACGCTGGCTTGTGCTTGCCACCTGTAGCGACCCGGTGTGGCCCGCCGAGATTGAGGCAGCCTGCAAGCCCGAACCCAACGACCCGTACGCCCGCCCCTACGCCGACGACTACATCGGTTTCGCCAGCGGACCAGGCGGCAGGCCCTCGCGGGCAGACCTGGAACGCGCGTGGGCACTGGAACCCCAGCGCAGGCGAGAGGGCGCGCTGACCCGATCCGAGGCAGAAGCCATCCTCAAGCAACAGAAATCCCAGGCGGTGTTTAACGCGATGATCGCGCCAACGCTCGATTCACCTGTCAAAAATTCAACATGACTCACGAACAAACGATCGCCACCGCTTCCGCAACAACCAGTACGGGCCCGTTGGCCTGGCGAGCAATCGAGATTGACCAGCACACCGACGAATGGAAGCTCAGCGTGCTGCTGATGGACGGTTTCATCACCGAAGCCGTCCATGATCAAGCGATCCAATTGCTTCAAGACACGAAGGCCGTCAGCACGAAGCGCATTCTCCTTGACGCCCCGCTGTTTGCCAGCCCTGGGGGCGCCATGCATTGGCTGGTCAAGCATGGTCTCGTGCCTGACGAGATGTTGGATGAGGTTGCATCCAAGGTCTTGAAGACGTCCGAAAGCGACGAAGACCTTGTGGCCGAGACCCGGCTAATTTCCTATTGTGAGCTGGATCCAGATCGTTTTCTGGAAAAAATCAGACCGATTTCGATCCGGATGAATCGGCGTAAAAGGCTGTGGCGCTTTGGCGGGTGGGCGACAGGGCTTGGCGTTGTGGCGGCGGCAGCAGCCTTCTACCTCGCCCCTCCCACCACGCCAGCCTGTAAATCGAAGGGGGCATCCGCATCCTTATTCAATATATCGATGAGTTCGTACTTGTCATCGATCGATGCAATACAGGCAGGACCTCCTGATTTGTCTAACATTCGGGAAATCGGATACGAAAACACTTCACGCTCCCGTGGATGCACGGTTGATGTCAAGGTCGGTGATTTGAAGACGACCGTTGGTTTTGTCATTCGCCCAGCGGCCGAGGGGGGCTCTGGTTTTGAGGTCGCTATGGTGCCCGCGGAGTTTGTTCAGACCCAATACGGTGGCGACCAACATAGCGAATCGCTGGGGGCGCCAATCGGAAACGAGAGGCTCCGCAAAGCGTTCATGGACGGCCTAGAGGTGTTGCAAAAGAAAGACCTTTCAGCCTCACCGACAAATAATCGGCAGGACCGGTTCGGCGTCAGCCATTCAAAAACATTGAGCCAGCGCGTGATGTCCTTGAGCCCCACGGCCGATTGCACCGAGAAATCGCCCACCCAACTGTCATGCCCTTTGCGCATCGCATACGAGGACCCGCTACTTGCAAAACTCTCGGAAAATGGCGTGCTTGAAATCGATGAGAAATTTACCTTTGAAAAGAAGGGGCAACTCGGTCGATGGCATGTGTCGGAGCAATTTGAGATTGAGTTTCTGGCTGCGTTGAGCAAGGCATTGGCAGCCGCGCCTAAGAGCCTATTCCCTGAAAGTACCGTCCAGGGGAACATCAAAGACAAGAAGTAAGGACAGCACAAGCATGGACGGAAGCATGATCACAGTGGGTTGCCCCCACTCCCATGGCGGCCACGTCACAACGGGCTCGCCAGAGAGCCTGCTCGATGGCAAACCAATCGCGCGGCGCACAGACTGGGTGGACTGCCCGATTCACGGGCCCAACAGGATCATCAAGGTGCGCTGCGATATGGAGGTGGACGGCGAGCCTGTTGCCACGCATGGGGACGAGACCGAGTGTGGCGCGGTGCTCATCGGGGATGGCTGCGCCATTGTGGATTGCAACCACAGCGCCATAGGTTCGCGTTGCTACCATCCATCGCTCGCCCCCCACCCCCGACCGGCGCGAGACGCGCGCAGCAGTACCAAGCCAGACCAGTGGGCGACTTCAGCGGCCACACGGCACGCCACACTGATCACCGCGCCCCCAACAACCGACACTCCGCCGACAGCGCCAACAGATTCGGATCGCGCTCGCGATTGCGCTGCATCACCAGCACGATGTGCTGACTGATCGCATAGCGCGCGGCCAGCGGAATCAGTTGCACCTTCGGGCTGAAATCGGCCACGCGGCGCGGCAGCAGCGCATAGCCGATACCGCCGCTCACAAGGTTCATGAGCGAGAAGATGTCGCCCACGCGCAGCGCGATCTGCGGGGCAAAGCCGGCCTTGTCGAAGGCGGCCATGAAGTCGTGGTACGTCGCAAAGTCATCGCCGAGTGCGACGAACTTTTCGCTGCGCACCGTCTGCAAGTCGATCTCGGCCGATGCGGCATACGGGGAGCCAAGCGGTGCGGCAAACAGAATCTCATCGTCGAACATCGGCACGGTCAGCAGATCGGGATTGCGCAGCGGCTCGCCCAGCGCGATGACGATGGCGTCGAGTTGCCCGTCTTCCAGCTTGGCGAGCAGGCTGCGGTTCGAACCAAGCGTGAGTTCAATGTCGAGTGCGGAGCGGCGCGTTTTCAGGCCCGCAAAGATGCGCGGCAACGTGCCGACCGTCATCGAATAGAGCCCGCCGATCTTCAGCGTCGTTGACGAAAAGCCCGCAGCTTCGCGCGTGCGGCGCACACCGGCTTCGCACTCGGCCAGGATCCGTTCCACGTGCTCGGCAAACACGTAGGCGGTGGACAGCGGAATCAGCTTGCGCCCATCGCGTTTGAACAGGGGGCAACGCAAACCCTCTTCCAGCGAGTGCAGCGCGCGGTGCACGCTCACCGTGCTTTGCCCCAACGCCTCCGACACGCGGGCCATGTTGCCCAGCGTCATGAACGACTGGAAGACTTCGAGCTTCTTCAGGGTGATGTCTTCATCGATTGCCATGGCAGGGTCTCCTCCGCGCACGTTCTGTGGATGCGCTGCGATCGGTTTCCCACCATTGTTTCATTAACTTGAAGCTAACGAAACCGCGCCTAGGTTGATTGAAGTGCGCCTTTTTACGGCATACGGTACAGGGCATTCGATCCAACAAGGCTGGAGACGCCACCCATGCAACCGATGCCCACCCAATCGGCAAACGGGGCCAATGCACCCATCCCGCCCCAGTGGCGCCGGCGGCGCGATGAGAAGGAACGCCGCCTGACTGCAGCGCGCCGCATTGCAAACGGCAAGGTGATTCCGACTGGCGACATCGTCGCCGCGCTCGAAACGCTGCTCGCCCCCGGCGACCGCGTCGTGCTGGAAGGCAACAACCAGAAGCAGGCGGATTTCCTCTCGCGCTCACTCGCCAAGGTGAACCCCGAGCGCCTGCACGATCTGCACATGATCATGCCGAGCGTGAGCCGCGCTGAACACCTCGACATTTTCGAAGCCGGCATCGCGCACAAACTCGACTTCTCGTTTGCGGGGCCGCAGAGCCTGCGCATCAGCCAGTTGCTGGCCGACGGCCTGCTGGAAGTCGGCGCCATCCACACCTACATCGAGCTGTATGCACGGCTGGTGGTGGACCTGATTCCGAATGTATCGCTGGTGGCTGGTTTCAAGGCCGACCGCGACGGCAACATCTACACCGGCCCCAGCACGGAAGACACGCCAGCGCTGGTCGAGCCCACCGCGTTTTCCGACGGCATCGTGATCGTGCAGGTCAACGAGATCGTCGATGACCCGGCCGACCTGCCGCGCGTCGACATTCCCGGCTCGTGGGTCGACTTCATCGTGCAGGCCGACAAGCCGTTCTACATCGAGCCGCTCTTCACGCGCGACCCGCGCCTCATCAAGCCCGTGCACGTGCTGATGGCGATGATGGCGATTCGCGGCATCTACCAGCGGCACAACGTGCAGTCGCTCAACCACGGCATCGGCTTCAACACGGCCGCCATCGAGCTGATCCTGCCAACGTACGGCGAGCGCCTGGGCCTCAAGGGCAAGATCTGCCGCAACTGGACGCTGAATCCGCATCCGACGCTGATCCCCGCCATCGAATCCGGCTGGGCGGAAAGCGTGCATTGCTTCGGCACCGAACTGGGCATGGAGCGCTACGTGGCCGCACGCCCCGATGTGTTCTTCACCGGGCGTGACGGCTCGCTGCGCTCGAACCGCATGCTGTGCCAGCTCGCCGGCCAATATGCGGTGGACCTCTTCATTGGCGCGACGCTGCAGGTGGATGGCGACGGGCATTCGTCCACCGTCACGCGCGGGCGGCTGGCCGGCTTTGGCGGCGCGCCCAACATGGGCCACGACCCGCGCGGCCGCCGTCACGCCACGCCCGCGTGGCTCGACATGACCGAGCCGGTGACGATGCTCGAGCGCGGCAAGAAGCTCGTCGTACAGATGGTCGAAACGTTCCAGGAAGGCGGCAAGCCCACCTTTGTCGACACGCTGGATGCCGTGGCCGTGGCGAAGCAAAGCGGCATGCCGCTCGCGCCCATCATGATCTACGGCGACGACGTCACCCACCTGCTGACCGAAGACGGCATCGCGTATCTCTACAAGGCCCGTTCGCTGGAAGAGCGGCGCGCCATGATTGCCGCGGTGGCGGGTGTCACGTCGATCGGCCTGCGGCATGACCCATCCAAGACCGAACAGATGCGCCGCGACGGCCTGATCGCGCTGCCCGAAGACCTCGACGTGCGCCGCAGCGATGCCAGCCGCGAGCTGCTCGCCGCCAAGAGCATCGCCGACCTCGTCGAATGGTCCGGCGGTCTGTACGATCCGCCTGCGCGCTTCCGGAGCTGGTAATGGAACACACCCTCAACCGGCCCCTGCCCGCCAGCCCGAAAGCGCGCGCGAAGCGATTGGCCGCATTGGTCGAATCTGCCCTCATCGACGAGGTGACGCTGTCGCCCAAGCCCGGCCTGGTCGATGTGCGCGGCAACGGCGCGCATCACGATCTGGACTGGACGCTGATGGTGCATTCGGCGCAAAGCCTGCGTCCGGCGTTCGAAGCCATGGCGCTGGCCGGCGCACAGCTCGACGCACCGCTTGCGTTGCGCGAACGCATCGGCCGCCTCGGCCGTGAAGGCGAGGCGGCCATGCTCGATGCCACCGGCGGCATCAACACGCACCGCGGCGCCATCTGGGCGCTCGGCCTGCTGGTGACCGCCGCCGCGCAGGCGCCGCATGCCTTGGGCGCCGCGGCAGTGGCGAATCGCGCCGCGCGTCTGGCGAACATCCCCGACCGCTTCGCCCCCGTCTCGACCGGCCACAAGGGCGAGCGCGCCTGCAACGACTACGGCGTCGGCGGCGCCAAGGGCCAAGCCTGTGCGGGGTTCCCGCATGTCGTCAAGGTGGCGCTGCCAGCGTTACGTCGGGCGCGTGCCTCGGGCATCCGCGAAGACCATGCGCGCGTGGATGCACTGCTCGCCATCATGGCCAGGCTGGACGATACGTGCCTGCTCGCACGCGGCGGCGCCGATGCGCTGCGCGCCGTGCAGACCGGCGCGGCCACCGTGCGCGCCGCCGGCGGCCTTGCCACACCGCAGGGCCGCCGCGCGCTCCGCCTGCTGGAAAAGGACATGCTGGCGCGGCACGTGTCGCCCGGCGGCGCGGCCGACCTGCTGGCCGCCGCCCTCTTCCTCGACCGCCTGCCCGCAAGCGCGCCCGCAGTGTCCGACACCGAATCCGCTCATCAGGAAACCGAACATGGAGCGTCTTGACTTTCAATTCACCGGCGGCGCCCCCGCCAGCCGCCGCGCGTATGCCGGCGTGGTCGGCTCGGGCGACCTTGAAGTGTTGTTGACGCCGGGCAACGCCGGCCAGATCGACGTGGCCATCACCACGTCCGTCAATGGCATGAGGGCGACGTGGCAGGCGCAGCTTGCGCGTGTGTTCGGCTCGCACGCGTGGCCGGCGGCCAAGATCATCATCAACGACTTCGGCGCGACACCGGCCGTGGTGCGGTTGCGGCTTGAGCAGGCGCTTGAATCGCTTAACGCGCTCGGGTCATAAGGAGAAGCCATGTCACGCAACCCGATTGAACGCGACAGCTTTATCGAACGCGATGCGCGCCGACGCGCCATTGCGCTGCTCGACCCCGGCACCTTCCGAGAGCTGCTGGACCCGTTCGAACAATTGACCTCGCCGTGGCTGCCGCGTCAGGGCATCGTCACGCAGGCCGATGATGGCGTCGTCGTGGCGCGCGGCACGCTGGGCGGGCAGCCCGCGGTGGTGCTCGCCATTGAGGGCGCCTTCCAGGGCGGCAGCATGGGCGAAGTGTCCGGCGCCAAGATTGCCGGCGCGCTGGAGCTGGCGGTGGAAGACAACCGCAACGGCATTCCCACACGGGCCGTGATCGTCTTCGAAACCGGCGGCGTGCGGCTGCAGGAAGCCAACCTGGGCCTTGCCGCCATTGCTGAAATCCATGCAGGCATCCGTGCGCTGCGCGAGTACGGGCCAGTGATCGGCATCACCGCAGGCGTGGTCGGCTGCTTTGGCGGCATGAGCATCGCCGCGGGCCTGTGCAGCTATCTGCTGATGACGCGCGAGGCGCGCCTCGGCCTGAACGGCCCGCAGGTGATCGAACAGGAAGCCGGCATCGAAGAATACGACTCGCGCGACCGCCCCTTCATCTGGAGCCTCACCGGCGGAGAGCAGCGCGCTGCCACCGGCCTGGCCGATGTCTGCATCGAAGACGATTCCGTCACGATCCGCGCACAGGTGATCGAGTGGCTGCGTGCCGGCGCACCCGCGCGCCAGCGCAGCGAGCAGATCGACCACTACCTCGCACAACTCGCCGCTGTCGACACGTCGCGCCAAGCCACGGCAGAGGATGTACGCGCGCACTACGCAAAGGACGTCGCATGAGCCAGAACGAACTTTCCACGCGCGGCGCGACCTGGATGCGCGCGCTCGCCGTCGGCACACCGGTGGCGCGTTACGGCAGCACACTGCAAGTCGTCGATGCAGTGCTAGCAGGCCAGCCCGCGCGCTACATCGCCGTCGTGCCCGATGCCGAGAACCGCTTCCCTCGCGCACGCAACGGTGAAGTCGGCCTCGTCGAAGGCTGGCAGCTCGCGCGTGCCGTGCGCGATGTCATGACTGCAGATGCCGCGCAGGAAAAGAAGCGCGCCATCGTCGCCGTCATCGATGTGGCAAGCCAAGCCTACGGCCGCCGCGAGGAGGCCTACGGCATCCACCTCGCGCTGGCTGCAGCGGCGGACGCCTACGCTGCCGCACGCCTGGCCGGCCACCCTGTCATCGGCCTCATCGTCGGCCGCGCCATGTCGGGCGCATTGCTCGCGCACGGCTACCAGGCCAATCGCCTGCTCGCACTGGACGACGCCGACGTGATGGTGCACGCAATGGGCAAGGCCGCAGCCGCGCGCGTAACCCTGCGCTCCGTCGCCGACCTGGAACGCCTCGCACAAGAGATTCCGCCCATGGCCTACGACATCGCCAGCTTCGCGTCGCTCGGGTTGCTGTGGAAACTGCTGAAGGTGCAATCCGCCGACGCACCCGACGCCAGCGACATCGACACCGTGCAGACCGCACTCGCCGCAGCACTGGCCGACATCGCAGCCGACCCATCACGCGGCCTGGAAAGCCGCCTGGGCGCAGCGCTGCGCACCGCATCGTCGGAAGTCCGCAAACGCCTGCGCGAGCAATGGAACGCCCAGCCAGAAGGCGCATAACGAACAGTAGACACATCGCGGCGCCAACACATGCGCCTCGACGGTTTGGCCGTACCTGCCCTAGATGGCGCCTTGAATTTCTGTTGCAGGGAGGAAAAAGAGAGGAGGCTGTTTGAGCGAAGCGAGTTTGCCTCCTCTCCCTCCCTGCGACAGAAATTCAAGGAATCTTTCGCCATCTCGGGCGCGCCTTTCTTTGCTTACTTTCTTTGGCAAGACAAA
>FLYJ01000161.1_pt1 | contig 69575 bp, 64 predicted proteins | sample 1122561 | NCBI WGS metagenome assembly FLYJ01 (sample SAMEA4346788, study PRJEB14843) | hot springs metagenome | biome: Terrestrial Biome; feature: Habitat; material: Sediment | place: India | collected 2012-06-12 | depth 1760 m
CCTCCGCGGCCGTCGCGCAGCAGGAAGCCGACATGGCCGCCGTGCAGTGGCTGGGCCAGCACGATGTCCGGCGACACGTCCGCCGGGCCGGGCAGGGGGCGACCGGGCAGGAACGGGTCGTTGCGCGCGTTCAGCACCAGCGTCGGCACGCGCACGTCGCGCAGCACGGGCTTGGACGACGCGCGCGTCCAGTAGTCGAGCACATCACGGAAGCCGTGCAATGGCGCGGTGACGAGGTTATCGAACTCGCCGAGCGTGCGTGTAGCCATCATGGCGGCGCGGTCGTACAGGCCCGGGTGCTGCTCCAGCTTGGCATTCGCCTTGGCCTTGAGCGTACGCAGGAACATGCGCGTATAGACCATGTTGAAGACCTTGGACAGCGCCGCGCCTCCAGCGCGCATGTCCAGCGGCGCAGAGACCGTCGCCGCCGCGCTCACACACCGCGCATCGGCACCGTGTTCGCCGAGATAGCGCAGCAGCGCATTGCCGCCCAGCGAGATGCCCACCGCCAGCAGCTTGCGGCCCTGCGGCTGGCAAACCGTCCGATACAGGCGCTCCACGATCCACGCGATCTCCGCGCCATCGCCGCAGTGGTACATGCGCGGCGCGAGGTTCATCTCGCCCGAGCACCCGCGGAAATGCGGGATGACGCCCGGCCACCGGCGCGCACGCAGCGCGTCCATCAGCAGCCGCGCATAATGGCTGCGCGAGTCGCCTTCGAGGCCGTGGAACATGACGACCAGCGGCGCATGGGCATCCGTGCCGTGCGTGGTCCAGTCGAGGTCGATGAAGTCGTGGTCCGGCGTGTCCCACCGCTCGCGCCGATACGTGATGCGCGGAAAGCGCCACAGGCGCGCCGGCACGATCGTCTGCGCATTGCCGCCGATCAGCCACCACGGCGAGCGGAACGCGTGCGGCTCGAACGGCCCCGCAAGCAGGGCGCCCAGATCCAGCTCAAGGGGAGCAGCGTGGCGAGACGGGGGACTCATCGGAAGAAATCGGCTGCCACACCGCGCGCGGCCGGCTCAGTGCAGGGAGTGCGTGACGCTGGAGATGGACGCCGCCACGCGCTCTTCAGCGGCCTGGCTGGAATGCACGTGCGCGATGCGCCAGCCTTCGTGGTTCTGCATCAGCACGTACGTCGTATGCACGTACAGGTCGGCTTCGGTGGCCGTGGCGGAAAAGCGCAGCGCCTCGGTCGACTCGAAGATCGACACGCCCAGCGACGAATGCACCTGCTGGCTGAGGCACTCGATCCACACCGGGTTCTTTTCGACCAGCGCATCCAGGCAGCCGCGCAGTTGCTCATGGCCGTGCAGCCGCTGGCCGTCGGGCAGGATGAAGCTCACCGAGTCTTCGTCCAGCCACAGCTTGAGCGCGCCATCGGCATCGCGGCGCTTGAGCGCTTCGCGATAGGCTTCGAGGATGTCCTCGGCGGCTTCGAACAGGCGGGCAAATCGTGGCATGGTGGTGGCGTGGAAGGAGGCGTGCGGAAAGGCCGCATGCAATGGCGTCAAAGCGGCTGCAGCAGCCGTCGCAGTTCATGAAACACCATCTCGGGGCCGATGTCGCGCAGGCAGCGCAGATGGCCCAGCGGGCATTCACGCGCAAAGCACGGGCTGCACTCCAGATGGAGCCACATGATACTCGCAGCCGGTGACAGCGGCGGGGTGTGGCGCGGGTCGCTCGAGCCGAACACGGCAACCTGCGGGCGCCCCAGGGCGGCGGTCACGTGCATCAGGCCGGAGTCGTTGCAGATGGCGGCCTCGGCGCGGGCAAGCAGTTCGATGGCCTCGTCGAGCGAGGTCTCGCCGCAGAGGTTGCGCACGAACGGGGCGCGCTCGACGATGGCGTCGGCCGTTTCGCGATCCTTGCCGGACCCGAGCGCGACGATCTGCGCATACGGGAACGAGCGGCGCAGCATCTGTGCGAGTTCAGCAAAGTGCTCGGCGGGCCAGCGCTTGGCCGGGCCGTATTCCGCGCCGGGGCAGAAGGCGATCAGCCGTGCATTGCCGGGAATGCCGAACTTGGCCGACGTGGTCGCCACGCGCTGTACATCCACATTCAGCTTCGGATCGGGCAGCGTGTCGGGCAGCTTGGCGCCAGGCTTGAAGGCCAGCGCCGCGTAGTGCTGGACCATGGGCGGGCGCTCGGCCTTGGGCGGATTCGGGTAACGCACGTTGAGCACGCCCAGCCGCGATTCACCCTTGTAGCCAATGCGCAGTGGAATGCCGGCCAGCCACGGAATCAGGGCGCTCTTGAACGAGTTCGGCAGCACGTAGGCCGCGTCGAACGTTTCGTTCTTGAGCTGCTGCGCAAACATCGTGCGGCTGCCGAGCTGCAGCTTGCCGTGCGCCAGGTCGGTCGGTAGCACACGCGCGATTTCCGGCATGCGCGCGAGCACGGGCGCCACCCACTTCGGTGCGATGGCGTGGATCTGCGCGCGCGGGTGCCGCGCCTTCAACTGCGCAAACAGCGGCTGCGCCATCAGCGCGTCGCCGATCCAGTTGGGGGCGATGACCAGAATCTTGCGCATCATCCGTTCGCCACACGGTTTGCCGGACGCGCGTCGCGCCGGAGGTGCTGCAGGGGAAGACGGCTCAATGGTGGCCCTTCAGTTCAACGCCGGGAGCCAGCTTGTAGACGGTGCCGCAGTACGGGCATTTGGCTTCGCCCGTATCGGCGATGTCGAGGAACACGCGCGGGTGGTAGTTCCAGGCCGGCGTCTTGGCGGTCGGGCAGTGCAGCGGCAGGTCGTCTGCGCCGATTTCGATCGTGGAAGCGGTTTGCGTCGTCATGGTGAGTGAGGAGTGCCGGCGTGGTCTGACGGGAGTCAGCCACGCTTGAAGTGCCGACAAAGGCGAAATTGTAAGGGGTGGGCGCGGCCCCGCCAACGCCGATTGTTGCACTGCGTGGTGCACGGCTGAATCGTCACGCGCGGGGGGGCGTCTGCGCATCGGCGTTAAGCAGATGCTTAACATCAAAAGTATAATCGCGTGTTTCCTCCGAGCCTTCCATGTCGCCCCCGACGTTCCCGCCTTTTCCCGTGCATTCGGGCGCTGACTGCGCCCGCAGTACGGTCGCGCAAAAAGAGATGCATTCATCGCTTTTGAGGGCATCATGGCGCTAGTGCGGTGGGGCGCGGCGCTGCAACGCCGCTGGCTGGCGATCGACGCCGACGAGCGCGCCGGTTTCATTGCCGGCGTGCGGGCCTATGCGCCCTCGACGCTGCCGGTCTTTGCGTGGGGTGCGGTGACGGGCGTGGCGATGAGCAAGTCGGTGCTGACCATCCCGCAGGCGATCGGCATGTCGCTGCTGGTGTATGCAGGCTCGTCGCAGCTGGCCGTACTGCCGTTGCTGGCGGCCGGGCTGCCGATCTGGACGGTGCTGCTCACGGCGTTCATCGTCAACGTGCGCTTCATCATCTTCAGCGCGGGGCTGATGCAGCATTTCGGCCATCTGCCCTTTGTGCGGCGCGTGGTGCTCGGGTCGTTCAACGGCGACCTGCCGTTCGTGCTGTTCACCCAGCGGTATCCATCGGCCGCGCGGGAAGCCGGTAAGGAAGGCTATTACTGGGGCATGGTCCTGCTGAATTTCGTGGTGTGGCAGGGGTCGTCCATCCTGGGCATCGTCGCGGCGAGCCTCTTTCCGGATGCGTGGGGCCTGGCGCTGGCCGGGACCCTCGCACTGATTCCTGTCATGGTGTCGACCATTCGTTCCCGTGCCACGCTCATGGCGGTGGCCGTGGCCGCGGTGCTGGCGTTGATCGCCTTCAAGCTGCCATATCGATTGAGCCTGGTGATTGCCGTCACCGGCGCGATGGCGGCCGGTCTGGCGGGCGACGAAGCCGCGGCACGCCTGCAATGGCAGCGCCGCCGCGCCGCACAGGCGAGCGGCGAGCGGGAGGACGCATGAGCACGCTGGAGATCTGGCTGGTCATTCTGGGCATGACGGTGGTGACCATTTTCACGCGCTCGCTTTTTCTGGCGGTGGGCGACCGCATGGCGCTGCCCACGCGCCTGCAGCACGCGCTGCGCTTTGCGCCGGCGGCCGCGCTCATCGCCATCGTGCTGCCCGACCTGCTGTGGAACCAGGGCCATTTCGATCCGAGCTGGAACAACCCGCGCCTGATGGCCGGCATTGCAGCCACGGTGTTTTACGTGGCGACGCGGCGCATGCTGGGCATGATCTTCGTCGGCATGGGCGTGTTTACCGTGCTGCGGCTCTGGGGATAGAAGCTGCGCCCAATCAACGCGTCAATTCCGACGTGAACCGACCCTCATGGAGACACAAGCGTGCCCGCTTCCACCCGCAACGGCGTGATCTTCGCCTTCCTGGCCTACACGATGTGGGGCTTGTTCCCGCTGTACTTCAAGCTGCTCAAGGCGGTGTCGCCGGTGGAGATCCTGTCGCACCGGGTGATCTGGTCGTTGGCGGTGATGGTGGTGATCCTGCTGGTGAAACGGCACTGGGCGTGGCTGTGGGCGTTGCGCGCGCAGCCCCGCGTGGTGGGGCGGTATGCCGCCAGCACGGCATTGCTGGCGGCCAACTGGCTGACGTACATCTGGGCGGTCAACCACGACCACGTGCTGGAGGGGAGCCTCGGCTACTTCATCAACCCGCTGGTGGTTGTGATGCTGGCCGCGCTGGTGCTGGGCGAGCGGCTGCGGCCGGTGCAGTGGATCTCGGTGGCGCTGGCCGCGGCCGGCGTTGCGTGGCTCACCTGGCAGGCTGGGACGCTGCCGTGGATTGCGCTGGCGCTCGCCTTTTCGTTCGGCTTCTATGGCCTGTTGCGCAAGACCTCGCCACTGGGTGCGCTCGAAGGGCTGACGCTCGAGACGCTGCTGCTGTTTCCGCTGGCGCTGGCCTACCTCGGCTGGCTGGCGGCACAGCACCAGAACGCCTTTCTGGCCGCATCGCCGCACGTCCAGCTGCTGCTGGCGCTGGCCGGCCCGCTGACGGCGCTGCCGCTGCTGCTGTTTGGCGCCGGCGCGCGGCGTATTCCGCTGTCGCTGCTGGGCCTGCTCCAATACGTGAGCCCAACGCTGCAGCTGCTGCTCGGCGTGTGGCTGTACAACGAGCCTTTCGCGGGGCCGAAGGTGACGGGCTACGTGCTGATCTGGATCGGCCTGGCCGTGTATTCCGCCGAAAGCTGGATGTGGCTGCGCCGCCGCACGCCGCTGCCGGCATAGCGTCCTGCAGGCTCCCGGCCGATCGGCCTCGGCAGGACGGTGGAGCCGGCAGGACGCCGCCGCGAAACGCACGTTTTGACCAGGCGCATCGGGTAAAATCGCCGTTTTCCGCGATTCTTCCGTAGCTGCCATGCCTCACGTCCTGCGTCTGTCCGATCTCATCTCCGAAGGCAAGCTTGCCGGCAAGCGCGTGTTCATCCGCGCCGACCTGAATGTGCCGCAAGACGATGCCGGCAACATCACCGAAGACACCCGCATCCGCGCCTCCGTGCCGGCCATCCAGGCGGCCCTGGGCGCCGGCGCCGCCGTGATGGTGACCTCGCACCTGGGCCGCCCGACCGAGGGCGAATTCAAGCCGGAAGACTCGCTGGCACCGGTCGCCAAGCGCCTGTCCGAGTTGCTCGGCCGTGACGTGAAGCTCGTCCAGAACTGGGTCGACGGCGTGGATGTCGCGCCCGGCCAGGTCGTGTTGCTGGAAAACTGCCGCGTCAACAAGGGCGAGAAGAAGAACAGCGACGAACTGGCCCAGAAGATGGCCAAGCTGTGCGATCTCTACGTCAACGATGCATTCGGCACCGCCCACCGCGCGGAAGCCACCACCCACGGTATTGCCAAGTTTGCCCCCATCGCCTGCGCCGGCCCGCTGCTGGCGGCTGAGCTCGACGCGCTGGGCAAGGCGCTGGGCCAGCCGGCCCGCCCGCTGGTGGCCATCGTCGCGGGCTCCAAGGTCTCGACCAAGCTCACGATTCTCAAGTCGCTGGCCGACAAGGTGGACAACCTGATCGTCGGCGGCGGCATCGCCAACACGTTCATGCTCGCGGCGGGCCTGAAGATCGGCAAGTCGCTCGCCGAGCCGGACCTGGTGGGCGATGCCAAGGCCATCATCGACCTGATGGCCGCACGCGGCGCGTCGGTGCCCATCCCGGTCGATGTGGTCTGCGCGAAGGAATTCAGTGCCACGGCAGCCGCCACCGTCAAGGACGTGAAGGATGTGGCGGACGACGACATGATCCTCGACATCGGGCCGAAGACGGCCGCGCGGCTCGCCGAGCAGCTGAAGTCCGCCGGCACGATCGTGTGGAACGGTCCGGTCGGCGTGTTCGAGTTCGACCAGTTCGGCAACGGCACCAAGGTGCTGGCCGAGGCCATTGCTGCCTCGTCGGGCTTCTCGATCGCGGGTGGTGGCGACACGCTGGCGGCCATCGCCAAGTACAACATCGCCGATAAGGTGGGCTACATCTCCACCGGCGGCGGCGCATTCCTGGAGTTCCTGGAAGGCAAGACGCTGCCGGCCGTGGAGATCCTGGAGCAGCGTGCCCGAAGCCAGACCGCGCAGGCCTGAGGGCCCCTCGCTTCCTTCGCCCATCCCACCAACGAGACACCGCCGCCCATGACCCGCGCCACCAAGATCGTCGCCACCCTCGGCCCGTCATCCAACACGCTGGAAATCCTCACGCGGATGATCGCGGGCGGTGTGGACGTGGTGCGGCTCAACTTTTCGCACGGCACCGCGCAAGACCACGTGGCACGCGCCGAGCTGGTGCGTGAGGCGGCGCGCTCGGTGGGCCGCGAAGTGGCCATCATGGCCGACCTGCAGGGCCCGAAGATCCGCGTCGGCAAGTTCGAGAACGGCAAGATCACGCTCAACCCCGGCGATCGCTTCACGCTCGATGCGCGTTGCGAACTCGGCAACCAGGAGCGCGTCGGCCTCGACTACAAGGAACTGCCCCGCGACGTCGGCCCCGGCGACCTGCTGCTGCTCAACGACGGCCTGATCGTGCTGCAGGTCGAGCGCGTGGTGGGCGAAGAGATCGAAACCATCGTCAAGGTGGGCGGCGATCTCTCCAACAACAAGGGCATCAACCGCCAGGGCGGCGGCCTGTCGGCGCCGGCGCTGACGGCCAAGGACATGGAAGACATCAAGACCGCGATGGCGCTGGGCGCCGATTACGTCGCGGTCAGCTTCCCGAAGAACGCCACCGACATGGAGATGGCGCGCCAGCTGGCCGCCGTGGCCGGCGCGCCGCACAACCACAAGACCCGCATGATCGCCAAGATCGAGCGTGCCGAGGCCATCCGCCCCGGCGTGCTCGAGGAGATCCTGGCCGCGTCCGACGGCATCATGGTCGCGCGCGGCGACCTAGCCGTGGAGGTGGGCAACGCGGCCGTGCCGGCGCTGCAGAAGCGCATGATCAAGCTGGCGCGCGAAGCCAACAAGCTGACGATCACCGCCACGCAGATGATGGAATCGATGATCGTCAACCCGGTGCCAACGCGCGCCGAGGTGTCCGACGTTGCCAACGCGGTGCTCGACGGCACGGATGCCGTGATGCTGTCGGCCGAAACCGCTGCCGGCCGCTATCCGGTCGAGACGATCGAGGCCATGGCTGCCATCTGCGTGGAAGCGGAAAAGTCGCAGCCGGTGCATCTGGACGCCGACTTCCTCGACCAGACCTTCACCCGCATCGACCAGTCGATCGCCATGGGCGCGCTGTTCACGGCGCACCACCTGCAGGTCAAGGCGATTGCGGCGCTGACCGATTCCGGCGCCACGGCGCTCTGGATGAGCCGTCACGGCATCAACATTCCCATTTATGCGATGACGCCAAACGTGGCATCGCAGCGCAAGATGGCCCTGTACCGCAACGTGCAGTCGCTGCCGCTGGCCAGCAGCATGGACCGCGACGAAGCGCTGCACCAGGCCGAAGAACTGCTGGTCGCGCGTGGCGTCGTGCAGCGCGGCGACTTCATCGTCCTGACCGTCGGCGAGCCGATGGGGCAGGCGGGGGGCACGAACACGCTCAAGATTGTCCGCGTCGGCATGCACTGACGCACACCACGGAACGCTGCTTGCTACGCAAACAAGATGCGTTCCTGAGACCGAATACAGATCGACCCATAGGAGAAAACCATGCCACTCGTCTCGATGCGCCAACTGCTCGACCACGCCGCTGAAAACGGCTACGGCCTGCCGGCGTTCAACGTGAACAACCTGGAACAGGTCCAGGCCGTGATGGAAGCGGCCAAGGAAACCGGCGCGCCGGTGATCCTGCAGGCCAGCGCGGGCGCCCGCAAATACGCCGGCGAATCGTTCATCAAGCACCTGATCCAGGCGGCTGTCGAGGCTTACCCGGAAATCCCGCTGGTCATGCACCAGGACCACGGCCAGAGCCCCGCGATCTGCCAGGGCGCCATCGACCTGGGCTTTGGCTCGGTCATGATGGACGGCTCGCTGCGCGAAGACGGCAAGACCCCGGCCGATTTCAACTACAACGTCGAGGTGACGCGCAAGGTCGTCGAGATGGCGCACAAGGTCGGCGTGACCGTGGAAGGCGAACTCGGCTGCCTGGGCTCTCTGGAAACCGGCATGGCCGGCGAGGAAGACGGCATCGGCGCGGAAGGCAAGCTCGACCATTCGGCGCTGCTGACCGATCCGGAAGAAGCGGCGCAGTTCGTCAAGGCGACGCAGCTCGACGCGCTGGCCATCGCCATCGGCACCAGCCACGGCGCGTACAAGTTCTCGCGCAAGCCCACGGGCGACATCCTGGCGATCAGCCGCGTGAAGGAAATCCACGCGCGCATCCCGAACACCCACCTCGTGATGCACGGCTCGTCGAGCGTGCCGCAGGAGCTGCTGGCCATCATCAACCAGTACGGTGGCAAGATGAAGGAAACGTACGGCGTGCCGGTCGAAGAGATCCAGGAAGCCATCAAGTACGGCGTGCGCAAGATCAACATCGACACCGACATCCGCCTGGCCATGACGGGCGCGGTGCGCAAGTTCCTGGCCGAAAACCCGGACAAGTTCGACGCCCGCGAATGGCTCAAGCCCGCGCGCGAAGCCGCCAAGCAGGTCTGCAAGGCGCGCTACATCCAGTTCGGCTGCGAAGGCCAGGCCGGCAAGATCAAGCCGGTCAGCCTGTCCGTGATGGCGCAGAAGTACCAGAACGGCGAACTGGCGCAAGTGGTGCAATAAGCACGCGCGCCGCGTCAAAGTGAAACGGCTGGCAGTGCGCCAGCCGTTTTGCATGGGGCCCACACGTATAATGTCGGCCTTCCACGTTTTTTGACCTTCCACTGGGTTCCGCCGTGTCCGCCGCATCTGACAACCCCACAGCCGCCTCCGCCCTTTACGAATCGTCGATCACCAGCCTGCCGTTGCTCGGCCGCGGCAAGGTGCGCGAGAACTACGCCGTCGGCGGCGACAAGCTGCTGATGATCACTACCGACCGTCTGTCGGCGTTTGATGTGATTCTCGGCCAGCCGATTCCGGACAAGGGCCGCGTGCTTGCGCAGATGTCGGATTTCTGGTTCAACAGGCTGCGCCACATCGTGCCGACGCACGAAACGGGCATTGCGCCGGAAACCGTGGTCGCCCCGAATGAAGTCGACCAGGTGCGCGGCCGCGCCATCGTGGTCAAGCGCCTGAAGCCGATCCTGGTGGAAGCCGTGGTGCGCGGCTACCTGGCGGGCAGCGGCTGGAAGGACTACCAGGCCACGGGCGCCGTCTGCGGCGTCCAGCTGCCGGCCGGCCTGCAGAATGCGCAGAAGCTGCCCGAGCCCATCTTCACCCCCGCCGCCAAGGCCGCCGTGGGCGAGCACGACGAGAACATCGCCTTCGACGAAGTCGAGCGCCGCATCGGCAAGGAACTGGCCGCGCAGATCCGCGACGTGAGCATCCGCCTGTACAAGGAGGCGGCCGACTTTGCCGCCACGCGCGGCATCATCATCGCCGACACGAAGTTCGAGTTCGGCCTCGACGAGAACGGCACGCTCACGCTGATGGACGAGGCGCTCACCGCCGATTCGTCGCGCTTCTGGCCGGCCGATTCGTACCAGGTGGGCACCAACCCGCCGTCGTTCGACAAGCAGTTCGTGCGCGACTGGCTCGAAGCCGTGCGCATTGACGGCAAGCCGTGGCCGAAGACCGCGCCGGCGCCGCAGCTGCCTGCCGACGTGATCGAAAAAACCGCTGACAAATACCGCGAAGCGCTGACCCGCCTGACCGGGCAGTCGCTGCGCTGATCCTGGAGCCATGACGATGACCGCACAGCAATCTGCTCCGCTCGTTGGCGTGGTGATGGGCTCCAGTTCCGACTGGGACGTGATGCGCCACGCCGTCGACATGCTCACCCAGTTCGGCATTCCGTTCGAGGCGCAGGTCGTCTCGGCGCACCGCATGCCGGACGAGATGTTCCGCTACGCCGAAGCCGCACGCGACCGGGGGTTGCGCGCCATCATTGCCGGTGCCGGCGGGGCGGCGCACCTGCCCGGCATGATCGCCGCCAAAACCATCGTGCCGGTGTTCGGCGTGCCGGTGCCGTCCAAGTATTTGCGCGGCGAAGATTCGCTGCTCTCCATCGTGCAGATGCCCAAGGGCATCCCGGTGTCGACGTTCGCCATTGGCGAAGCGGGCGCGGCCAACGCAGCGCTTGCCGCCATCGCGACCATTGCCACCACCGACCCGGCGCTGGCCGACAAGCTCGAAGCCTTCCGCGCGCAGCAGACCGAAGTGGCGCGCGGCATGACGCTGCCGGTGCACGGTGCTTAAGCCAACCACGACCCGATTCATGGCCGACGACCTGAACCCGCGCCTGGCGCAAGCCCACACGCCGGAATCCCGCGCGCTGAACGTTCCCAACGCGATCCTGCCCGATGCCTGGCTGGGCATGCTAGGCGGCGGCCAGCTCGGCCGCATGTTCACGCATGCCGCACAGGCGATGGGCTACAAGGTCTGCGTGCTCGACCCGGACCCGAACAGCCCCGCCGGCACCATTGCCGAGCGCCACCTGTGCGCCGGCTACACCGACGAGGCGGCGCTGGCCGAAATGGCCGCGCTGTGCCCGGCCGTCACGACCGAATTCGAGAATGTGCCGGCACAGGCCCTGGACCGCCTGGAGCAGCTGGGCGCCTTCGTTGCTCCGCGCGCCAACTGCGTGTCGATCGCGCAGAACCGCATCGCCGAGAAGAAATTCTTCGCGCTGTGCGCCGCGCGCACGGGCATCCAGCCGGCACCGAGCTGGGTGATCCAGCACGATGCCGATATCGACCAGCTGCCCGCTGATCTGCTGCCCGGCATCCTGAAGATCGCCCGCATGGGCTATGACGGCAAGGGCCAGGCACGTGTCTCCACCGTCGAAGAGCTGCGCGCAGCGTGGGGTGCCATGCAGCACGTGCCGTGCGTGCTCGAGAAGAGGCTGCCGCTGGCGTACGAGGTGTCGGTGCTGGCTGCCCGCGCCGCCGACGGCACCACCGCCACGTGGCCGCTGGCCGAGAACGAACACCGTGACGGCATTCTGTTCTCGACCATCATGCCGTCGCGCAGCGTCTCCGACGACATTGCCACGCGCACCCGTGCGGCTGCCGCCATGATCGCCGAAGAGATGGGCTACGTCGGGGTGCTGTGCGTGGAGTTCTTCGTGCTGCAGGACGGCTCGCTGGTCGCCAATGAAATGGCGCCGCGACCGCACAACTCGGGCCACATCACCATGGACGTGTGCGAGACGAGCCAGTTCGAGCAGCAGGTGCGCGCCATGGCACGGCTGCCGCTGGGCAGCACGCGCCAGCATTCGCCAGGCCGCATGCTGAACGTGCTGGGCGACGTGTGGTTCGAATACGGTCTGGAGCGCACGCCGGCCTGGCACGAAGTCATGCGCCACAGCGGCACGAAGGTGCATCTGTACGGCAAGGCCGATGCGCGCCCCGGCCGCAAGATGGGCCACGTGAACTGCGTCGGCACGTCGCCCGAGGTGGTGGACGAGGCGTTCCGCCACGCCGCGCATGTGCTGGGCCTGCGGGCGGAGTGAGCAGGAGCATCGCCATGCACAGGCCGACCGCGCCCATCGTCATGCCCCCGCGCGAACGCCTCGACGAGGCCGCGCGCAGGCTGGAGGCCGGCGAACTGGTTGCTTTCCCGACCGAGACCGTCTACGGCCTCGGCGCCGATGCGGAAAACCCGCAGGCGATCGCGAAGATCTACGCCGCCAAGGGGCGGCCCTCCAACCACCCGGTGATCGTTCACGTGGTGGACGGCGCAGACATCTCGTACTGGGCGGACGAAGTGCCCGGCATTGCGCTGCAGTTGATCGAAGCGTTCTGGCCCGGGCCGCTCACGCTGATTCTCAAGCGCGCGCCGCACATCCCGGCCGCCGTGGCAGGGGGGCAGGACAGCATCGGGCTGCGTTGTCCTTCGCATCCGGTGGCGCAGGCGCTGCTCTCGCGCTTCAAACGCGGACGCGGCGGCATTGCCGCGCCGTCGGCCAACAAGTTCGGCCAGGTGAGCCCCACCACCGCACAGCATGTGCGCGATGAATTCGGCGATGCGGTGTTCGTGCTCGAAGGCGACGGCGTCGACGTCGGGATCGAGTCGACCATCATCGACCTCTCGCGGCTGGACCAGGGCATTGGCCCCGTGTTGCTGCGCCCGGGTGCCATCACACCGGAAGACATCGAACGTGTCACGGGCGAGGTGCCCGCGCTGCCGGATGCTGCCGCGCCGCGCGCGTCGGGCACGCTGAAGGCGCACTATGCGCCGCGCACGCCGCTGTATCTCTTTTCTGCCGCCGAGGTGCCCGCGCGCCTTGCCGCGCTGCCGGCCGGCAAGCGCATCGTCTGGCTCGGTGCGCCGGTGGCGCTGCCCGAGGGTTGCGACCAGCGTGCCGCGCCGGCCACGCCTGCGGCCTACGCCAACGCGCTCTACGCACTCCTGCGCGAGCTCGACCGTGGCGGCTACGACGCCATCTGGGTGGAAACCCTAGCCGATACCGCCGCCTGGGCGGCCGTCAACGACCGCCTGCGTCGCGCGGCCGCCGCGTTCGAAGGCAACCTCTAATTCTTCCGGGGCGGGGTCCCGCCTTCCGCCAGGCAACCTCGCTACACTTGGGCGTTGTGTGTCGTTCCGCGTGCTTCAAGCGCGCGCGCAGGTTTGCACCGCGGCACCACAGACCAAAAAAATCCACACGGGAGACAGACATGAAGTTGCGTCAATGGATGGGCGTCGCGTCGGCGGCACTCGCGCTGGGCCTGGCGGCTTGCGGCGGCGAATCCGATCAGGGTGGCAACAGCAACATCGCGAGGGTGCAGCGCATGGTCGTGTTCGGCGACAGCCTGAGCGACGCCGGCACCTACACGCCAGTCGCGCAGGCTGTGGGCGGCGGGAAGTTCACCACCAACCCTGGCCCGGTCTGGGCGGAAACCGTGGCCTCGCAAATGGGCGTCGCGCTCACGCCGGCCGTGATGGGCTACGCCAACCAGGTGCAGAGCTGCCCGAAACCCGGCTGCTTCGACTATGCACAGGGCGGCTCGCGCGTGACGGACCCGAACGGCATCGGCCACAACAACGGCGCTGGTGCGCTCACGTACCCGATCAAGCAGCAGCTGGCCAACTTCTACGCGGCCAGCAACAACACCTTCAACGGCAACAGCGACGTGGTGTTCGTCTTTGGCGGCAACAACGACATCTTCTACTGGGCCGCCGCCGTGGCGGCCAACCCGACCACCGTCACGCCCACCGTTGCCGCGGCGCAGGTGCAGCAGGCCGCCACGGAACTCGTCGGCTACATCAAAGACATGATCAGCAAGAACGCGACGCAACTGTACGTGTTCAACTTGCCCGACAGCAGCCTCACGCCGCAAGGTGTGGGTCAAGGCCCTGCGGCGCAGGCGCTGTTGCATACGCTGGTGGGCGTGTTCAACACGACGCTGCAGAACGGTCTGGCCGGCACGTCGGCACGCGTGATCGACTTCAACTCGCAACTGACTGCCGTGATCCAGAACGGCGCGATGTTCGGCTTCACCAACACAAGCACGCCGGCGTGCGATCCGAACAAGATGCCGGCGAGCGCGGCAGGCAGCTCGCTGTTCTGCTCGTCGAGCACGCTTGTGGCGACGGGGGCGGACCAGACCTACCTCTTTGCCGATGGCGTGCACCCGACCACCGGCGGCCATCGCCTGATTGCCAGCAACGTGCTGCAACGCCTGCTGGCCGACAACCTGGTGCACTGAGCGCACACCCCATGCCAAACGAAACGCCCGCGATTGCCGCGGGCGTTTTTTGTTGGGCGCAACACCGCGTGGACTACTTCACCAGCGCGGCGGCGAAGCGGTACACCGCATCGACATCGTTCAGGTCGAGCACAGCCACGCCCGCGGGCGGCTGCACGGCATCGCGCGCGTCGGTGGCGACGGCCACCACGCCGCCGATCTCGGGCCATAGCGGGGCGCGGCCGAGCGACGGGCGGAAGACCTCGATCTTCGGGAAGGTGCTGCGCTTGTAGCCTTCGACGATGACGAGGTCGGTTTCGGGCGCCAGTAGCGCCAGCACGTCCGCCAGCTCCGGCTCGTGCGCGTGGGTGTATTCGCGCATCAGCACGAGGCGCTCGCCGCCCACGAGCACCACTTCGGCGCTGCCGGCATCGCGCATCCGATACGAGTCCTTGCCCGGCGAATCGAGATCGAAGCCGTGATGCGTGTGCTTGATGGCCGCGACGCGGCGCCCGTCCTGCACGAAGCGCGCGATCAGCTGCTCGACCAGGGTGGTCTTGCCGCTGCCCGAGGTGCCGGTGATGCCCAGGAGTGCCGCGTGTGTCGTCATCGTTGTGCGCCTTGGTAGATCCATTGCAGCAGGGCATCGTGCGCGGCCTGGCCGGCGCCGGCGTTCGGGTGGTTGATCATGCTGACCACCACGAAGCGCTGGCCGCCTTCGCCTTCCACGTAGCCCGCGATGGCGCGCACGTCATTGAGCGTACCGGTCTTGATCTCGGCATTGCCAGCCACCCCCGCGCGCGCGAGGCGGTTGCGCATGGTGCCGTCGACGCCCACCACCGGCAGGGCATCGCGCAGGATGCCGCCGTTCGGATTGGCATCGGCCTGTTGCAGCAGGCGGCCCATGTTGCGCGCGCTGATGCGCTCGATGCGCGACAGGCCCGATCCGTTCTCGATCACGAGTTCGGGCATCGTCAGGTTCTGCCGCGCGAGCCAGCGCTGGATGACTTCGGTCGACTGCCGCACCGATGCGGGCTTGCGGCCGATCTCCGCGCCGATGGTGAGGAAGAGCTGGCGCGCCATCACGTTGTTCGAATACTTGTCGATGTCGTGCACCACTTCGGCCAGCGTGGGGCCGTAGTGCGTGGCCAGCAGCACGGCCTGGCGCGGTACCTTGCCTTCGCGCAGGCCGGGGGTGAAGCGCGTCGTGCCGCCGGCCTGCTGCCACAGCGCCAGGAAACCGCCCCAGATGAAATCGGCATGCGTGAGCGCCGCGAGGTTGTAGACGCGCTCCCCGCACGCGGCGGCATAGCGGCCGTCGAAGCTCGCGAGCACATGGCCATCGGGCTGCGTGCTGATGCTGGCGCCGGACAGGGTCTTCCAGTCGCCGCAGCCGCCGCGCGTGGCGCGCAGCCGGTTGTCGATCTGCAGTTGCGCCAGCGGCGGCGACACGTCGATGTTCACGGTGTGTGCGCCCGACCCGTCATCGCCCGCCGGCGTGAGCGTGAACGTCAGCGTCTTGAACGAATACAGCAGCGCATCGGGCGCGACGTTGTAGGCGCGCGCACTGTCGCCGTCGAGCGGCGGGGCTTCGGACAGGCCGTTCTCGAAGTACGTGCGATCGAGCACGATGTTGCCGGCCAGCTCGTCCACGCCGGCGCGGCGTATATCGGTCACCAGCTTGATGAGCTCTTCCGGAATCAGCTTCGGGTCGCCCTGTCCGCGCAGGTACAGATTGCCATTGAGCGTGCCGTTGACGGGGGCGCTGTCGGCGTACGCGGACGTCTTCCAGCGGAAGTTCGGTCCGAGCAGATCCAGCCCCGCAAAGGTGGTGAGCAGCTTCATGGTCGACGCCGGATTCATGCCGGTGTCGGCATTCCATTGCAGGATGGGTGTGTCGCTGCCGGTGCGGATAACGAACACGCTCACCGCATCGAGGGGGATGTGGGCGCGCGCAAACGCCAAGGCAACGTTGGCGGGAAGCCCGGCCGGGTTGTGCGCAGCTTGGCGTACCTGGGTCGCGGTGGGCCGCGGCGCAGCATGCGCGCCGTGCGGTTTCGGTTTCTTCGCGTGGGCCAGCGGCGCGGCGGCCACGGTAACGAGCATCGCGCAGGCGAGCACACGGCGCGACAGGAACAGCAAGCGGGTCGGACGAATTCGGGCCATCGGGGGGGGCGGGTTGGGGAGCGCAAGACACGTGTGCCAAGTGCAGACGCAGGCATGTTAACGCAGCAGCCCGACACTTCGGCCGACAAGCACGGGGCCCTTCACCGGCCAATTCGCGCACAACCGCCCAGCTGTGACGGTGGGCCCACCTCGCTCAGGCCTTGAGGCCGATGCGCTTGCGCATCTCCGACGTGACGGACTGGCGCGTGCCGGCGTAATCGGCCCAAGGGTCGTCCTTGAGCTTGGCCAGGCGGTCGGGCAGCGTACGCAGCGTCCACTGCGCAGAAGACTGCAGCGTCTGCAGTTCGTCATGCCGGATCGGCACCGACACCGGCAGCCCCGTGCGTGCGCGCACGGAATACGCCGCGACCGTGCTCGCCCCACGGTTGTTGCGCAGGTAATCGATGAAGATCTTCCCCACGCGGTTCCGCGGCCCCATCTTGGCGACGAAGCGGTCCGGAAAGGTCGCGGCCATGTGCTGGACCGCGGCCTGCGCAAAGCCTTTCAGCGCTTCCCAGCCGGCCGACTCCCGGCGCGTGAGCGGCACCACCACGTGCATGCCATGGCCGCCGCTGGTCTTCAGGAAGCCCTTCAGCCCGAGTTCGTCGAGCATCGCCAGCGTCAGCTGCGTGGCCTCGATGACGCGTGCAAACGGTAGGGCGGGGTCCGGGTCGATGTCGAAGACGATGCGGTCCGGCTGTTCGATGCGATCGGCGAGTGCGTTCCAGGTGTGCAGCTCCACCGTGCCCATCTGCACCGCGCCGACCAGCGCCTCCGCGCAGTTGATCGCCAGCAACGAGGGGTGCCCCGGGTCCAGCGACGCATCGAGCTGCGTGATGCCCTGCAGCTTGAGCGCCGCCGAATGCTTCTGGAAGAAGCGTTCGCCTTCGATGCCGTCGGGCGCGCGCACGAGCGACGTGGGCCGGTTGCGCAAGTGCGGCAGCATCCAGTCGGCGACGCTCGCGTAGTAGCGCGCCAGATCGGCCTTGGTGGTGCCGCTGGCCTTTTCGATGACGCGGTCCGGGTGCGTCACGTCGACGCCCGCGATGCGCTCCGCGCCCGCGCGGATCTTGCGTTCGGCGGGGCGCGTCTGGGCGGTGCTCACGGCGGGTTTCTCCTTGCGGCCGCCTGCACGGGGCGCTCTGGCGGTTTCGCGAACGATGCTGCGAGGCGGCTTGTCGTCACGCAGGCCCTGGAAGACGGCCTGCCGCACGATGCCCTCGCGCGTCCATTCGGCAAAGGCGACCTCGGCCACGCGCTCGGGCCTGACCCATTGCACGTCGCGTGCGTCGGAGCCGGTGGGTGGGTTCACAAACGGGGGCGTGTCGGTCGCCAGGCTGGTGAGTTCGTGATGGAGCGCGCGCAGGCTCGTCTCGTTGAAGCCGCTGCCCACGCGGCCCGCGTACTGGAGCTTGCCCGCGTTGTCGTACACGCCGAGCAGCAGTGCGCCGAAGCCGCTGCGGCTGCCCTTGGGCGCGCTGTAGCCGCCGATCACGAACTCCTGCCGCCGCCCGCACTTGAGCTTGATCCATGCAGGGCTGCGGCCCGAGCGATACGCCGCATCGGCGCGCTTGCCGATCACGCCTTCAAGCGACATGCTGCATGCCGAGGCGAGCAGGTCTTCCGGCGGCGCGTTGAAGGCGCCGGAGAACAGCACGGCCTCGCGGTCCAGGTCACCCGGCGCCGCGTCCAGGATGCGCTGCAGCAGCGCGCGCCGCTCGCGCAGGGGCACGTTGCGCAGGTCCATGCCGTTGCAGAACGGCAGGTCGAAGAGGTAATACGCGATGTGCTCGGCGTGCGACGTTTCGAACGCGTTCTGCAGCGACTGGAAGTCGGGCACGCCGCGCTCGCCCATCACCACGACCTCGCCATCGAGCCATGCCTCGCGCAGGCCCAGCGCGGGCAGAGTGCGCACCTGGCGCGGCAGCTTAGCCGTCCAGTCGCGTCCGTTGCGGCTGAACAGGCGGATGCTCTCGCCGTCGATGCGCGCGAGGATGCGGTAGCCGTCGAACTTGACCTCGTAGTCCCATTCGCCGTGCGCGGGCGGCGCATCGACCAGCGTGGCCAGCTGCGGCTCCAGCGTCTTCGGCAGCGCGGCCGGCACGGCGCCGGCGGGCGGCCGCACCGCGGTATCGGCAGGGGCTCCGGTGGCGGGCGTCCTGGCGGCACGCGCCTGCGGCGCCTCTTCGCCGACATGCCTGCCGCTGATGACGCTGCCGGGCAACGCGCGCGTGATGTCGTAGTCGGCCGCGGCGCGCACGTGGTCGTCATGTTCCTTGATCAGCAGCCACTGCTCCTTCGGCTGCCGGCCGGTGGCGCGCAGATGCGTGCGCACCAGCGCCCACGCGCCGTGCAGCTTTTCACCGTCCAGTTCGAACTTGAGCTTGCCCTCGCGATAGGCCTTGCGCGGATCGCCGTGCGGGCGCCACGTGCCGCGGTCCCACACGATCACGTCGCCGCCGCCGTACTGGCCTTCGGGGATGTGCCCTTCAAAGTCGGCGTAGTCGAGCGGATGGTCTTCGACATGCACCGCGAGGCGCTTGTCGTGCGGGTCGAGGCTCGGGCCCTTCGGTACGGCCCAGCTCTTGAGCGTGCCGTCGAGTTCGAGGCGGAAGTCGTAATGCAGCCGCCGCGCGTCGTGCTTCTGGATGACGAAGTGCAGCGCGCCGTCGTCGCCGCGTCTGCGTTGTTCGTCGGCCTTGCGGCGCGCGCCGGAGGGCTCCTGCGTGAGGGTGAAATCGCGTTTGCGGCGGTAGTCGGCGAGATGGCGTGGCATGGCGTCGGCTCCGGTCGTTCATGCGCGCTTGCGCGCGGCGGTCTTGCGTGCCGTCTTGGCGGCGGCCTTGCGCGGCGCACGCTTGCGCGGCGGCGCCTCGTCTTCCTCGGCTTCGGAAGCGGCCTTGCCCTTGCCGCGCCGCGCGAGGCTCTGGCGCAGCAGGTCGGTCAGGTCGATCACGTTGGTGGCAGCCGGTGCGTGCTCGGCCTCCATCGGCTCGACCGATTCGGTGCGGCCCTCGCGCACCTTGCGGTCGACCAGCGCGAGGATGTCGTCGCGGAACGTGTCGTGGTACTGCGTCGGATCCCAGGTGTCGCTCATGTCTTCGATGAGCTTTTCGGCCATCTCGATCTCCTTGGCCGTGAGCTTGGCGGCCTTGGCGCCTTCGGCCGGCAGGTCGAGTTCCGACCAGTCGCGCACCTCGGTGGACCAGCGCAGCGTGTGCAGCACGAGCACAGGCCCGAGCGGGATCAGCGCGGCCAGGTGCTGCTTGGTGTGCAGCACGACGTTGGCCACCCCGACCTTCTGCGAACGCACCATGGCCTCGCGCAGCAGCGCGTACACCTTTTCGCCGCGCCGGTCGGGCGCCAGGAAGTATGGCGTGTCGAGATAGAGGAACGGGATCTCGGTCGCGTCCACAAAGGCCAGCAGGTCGACGGTTTGCGTGGACACCGGGTTGGCGGCGCGGATGTCGTCGTCGGTGAGGAGGACGTAGCGATCCTTCTCGTAGGCGAAGCCGCGCACGATCTGCTCGCGCGGCACTTCCTTGCCGGTGGCCTTGTTGATGCGCTTGTAGCCGACGCGGTCCATGGTGCGGCGGTCGAGCCAGTCGAAGTCGAGATCGTCGCTGCGGGTGGCCGGATACAGCGCGACGGGAATGTGGACGAGGCCGAAGCTCACGGCGCCTTTCCAGATCACGCGAGGCATGGCGGGTCTCCAGGATGCGGGGGGGCACGGGCGGTGACGCAAGCGGCATACCCGCGCATCGGTCACCTTCGTGACGCGGGCGCCGCCCGGCCGGCCGTCATACGCTCTTGGGCGGCGCGCGGTAGCATGACGGCTTGGCGGCGCAACGGGTTGGCGCCGCGCGTATGTCTTCCAGCCGCTTCCATGTCTTCCGAACTTGTGCAACGCGCCGGCGTCGTCTCGCCACGCCGGCTCCCCCTGTCGGCCCGCGCGGCGACGATGGCTCTCTTTTTCGTCAACGGTGCAACGTTTGCGACGTGGGGGATCCACATTCCCACGGTCAAGGCGCGCTTCGGGTTGTCCGAGGCGTCGCTGTCGCTGGCGATGTTCATGGTGGCGGCAGGCGCCATCGTGGCGATGAAGTTCGCGGGCAGTTGGGCCGCGCGCATCGGCACGCGCCGCGCCAGCGTGCAGGCGGGCGTGGCCTTCGGTGTCATGACGGCGCTCATCATGCTGATGCCGACCTACCCGACGCTGCTGGCTGTGCTGCTGCTGTTCGGCATCACCAACGCGGGTTTCGACGTGGCCATGAACGCGCAGGCGGCTACGGTCGAGGCCAACCACCATAAGCCGATCATTTCGTCTCTGCACGGCATGTTCAGCCTGGGCGGCATGGCGGGTGCGGCGGCAGGCGGCGTGCTGCTCGAGCTTGGTGTGCCGCCGGCGGTGCATTGCGGCGGCATGGCGCTCGTCACCATGGCCACGGCGCTGTGCGCGGGGCCGTTCATGCTGCCCGATCACGTGCATGCCGAAGGCGAGCCGGCCCATCCCACCACGGGGCGCACGCTGTTCGTGCTCGGCCTGCTGGCCTTCTTCGGGCTGGTGGGCGAAGGCGCCATGTACGACTGGACGACCGTGTACATGCGCGAGATTGCGCAATCCCCCGAGGCCATTGCCAGCGCGGGTTATGCAGCGTTCTCGGGCGGCATGGCGCTTGCACGGTTCGGCGGGGATGTCGCCCGCGGCCACTGGGGCAACATGCGCGTGCTCCGTGCCAGCGGTGTGCTGGCCACGGCGGGTATCCTGCTGGCGCTGCTGTGGCCGGCGCCGGCGGCAGTGCTGGCGGGGTTCGGGCTGATGGGCGTGGGTGCGGCCAACATGGTGCCGATCTTCTTCATCACCGCATCGCGCCTGCCGGGTGTGCCGGCGGCCGAGGGCATTGCCGCCGTGGCGCGTTTTGCCTATGTCGGCCTGCTGGTCGGCCCGGTCATCATCGGGTTGATCGCGCACCGCTTGGACCTGCGCTGGGGCCTGTCGGTCGTGGCGCTGACCATGGCGCTGATTGCCGCGGCCGGCCCCCATGCGATCCGCCGGCCGGAACATCGTTAAACGGTGTGCATCGGCCCAAGAAACAGGCGATTCCTGTTCGTTGACTTTCCTGGGCGCTTGCCATAGCTTACGACGAGGAGAGGGGGTTTCCCGGCGCCGCCGCCATGGTCTGGCCGTGAGGTGGCATCGGGGTACGTTCAAAACGAGGCTGCACCACGTGATCAGCCCAAACGACCCATAGGAAAGGAGCTTCAGATGCCGTACAAACGTCTCACCCTCGTGGCAGCGGCTGCTGTCGTGGCAGCCATCGGAAGCATGGCCCACGCGCAGACCGACAAGAAGTTCGACCCCTACACCCAGGGCGCCAAGGCTGGCGACAAGTTCGATCCCTACACCCAAGGCGCCAAGGCGGGCGACAAGTTCGACCCATACAGCCAGGGCGCTAACAAGAACGACAGCACGGCCAGCGCGCTGAACCCGGGCGCACAGCCGGCCAACGTTGAAAAGGGCAAGTACGATACGTACACCCAGGGTGCCAAGGCGGGCGACAAGTTCGACCCGTACAGCCAGGGTGCCAAGGCCACCGACCCGTACACCGACGGCGCGAAGAAGTAAGCCGGTGTCCTCGACGTGCATGAAGACGCTGATGCATCACCCGATGCATCGGCGTTTTTCTTTGTGGGCGGCGGCGGTCCTCGCGTGTGTCGCGCTGCCCGTGCAGGCCGCCGGTCTGTGCACGGCGCCGTGGGTGCACGATGGCACCCGGCTGCGCCTGGACGGCAACGGCAAGACGCCGATGATCGTCGAGTTCACGCTGCACGACGTCAACCACGACATCCAGGATGGCTGCGAGATCGGCCTGCACATCTATGCCAAGTCGGGGCTCGTGGCGCTTGGCGGGCGGCCGGTCGAGACGGTACAGGATCACCAACTGCTCGTGGACGAAGCGGGCGTCGTCACCCGCGTGGTCAGCATCAACGGGCACGTCTTTGCGCAAAGCGAGCACGCCGACCTCGTGGGCACGGTGAGCACCGCCATCTCGGGCATGTTCCTCTACGGCGCCGGGCTTGCACCCGAGGCCGAGATGCTGCCCGGCGATACGTACGAGTCGAGCTTCGATTTCGACGTGGTATCGCCGCGGCTGGGCATTTCCGTGGGCCGCATGCGCGCCGCGCACGCCAGGGTGGAAGTGTCGGAGCGCCAGGTCGGGCCGGCGCAGCCGATGAACACGGTGGTCGGCATCCTGCAATGCCGGCCGATCCGCTACACCCGCACCGCCAGGCTGGGCGTGCTGCGGCTCGGCAACGAAACCATCGAGCCGGAACCGACCGTCGCGCATCTCACCGACTGGTACTGCCCCGAAGCCGGCGTGGTGATGCGGCAGGAGGTCGAGCAGCACGGCCAGACGCAGACCATCGATGTGGTCGATCTCCAGCGCTAGCGCGGGCCGCCGCGCGGTGGCCGCTGGATCCGGCGCTCGATGGGCCCGCCGAGCACCAGCAGCGCCAGCGCCAGCACGAAGCTGATTGCCACCAGCGCGTATTGCCCGCCGCCGCATGCCGCGCCCAGCATGGCGGCAAGCCAGATGGAGGCAGCGGTGGTCAGCCCTTGCACGCGTTCGTTGTGCGGGTGGTGGATGATGACGCCGGCGCCCAGGAAGCCCACGCCGGCCATCACGCCCTGGACGGTGCGCGTCACGCCGTCCGGGCCGAACCCGTTGGCGGAAAACGCCACCGCCAGGGCCGCGCCCAATGACACCAGCCCAAGCGTGCGCACGCCCGCCGACTTGCCATGCAGGCTACGGTTGGCCCCCAGCAGCGCACCCACCAGCAGTGCGGCGGCCATGCGGAGCGCCATGTCGTGGAGCGTCATGCCGCTTCCTGCTCAGGCCCGAACGACTCGACGCTGCCATCGAACCGATAAACGCGCGCCACGGTAAAAGGCGCGCCCGCCTCGGGCTGCGTGAACACGGCGATGTGGTCGACCGGCATGGCCGCCGGCAGCACCACCGGCGTGGCTTCCAGGGCGCGATAGCACGCAAGCTGTTCGGCGTGGCCCAGCTGGCCGGTCAGCGTGATGTGGAACGTGAACGTATCGAAGACGTACGGATACCCCCAGCGCTGCAGGTGGCGTTCCTGCGCCGCCGACAGGCCCACACGGCGGCGGCGTGCCAGTTCTGCGGGCGGGGGTGGGGCCCGGAACGCGTCGAACTCTCGCACGCAGGCGTCTGCGAGGGCATGCAGGGCGTCACGGGCCGGATCGCCATGGCGCAGGCGCCACGCCAGGAAGCCGCGCAACGTGTGCAGCGTGGGTGCAATCGTGAAGGGCTGCTGCTGCGCGGCAAACCGGCGCAGCGCCGCGTCGAGCTCATCCACGGTGTGCTCGGCGGCGAGGCGGAAGGGCGGCTTGAACGTCGCGTGCAGGCCGTACTGGCGCGGCGCGTCTGTCCAGCGGTCGAGCGTGGCGAGGTCGATGCCGGCGTCGCGGGCCAAGGGCTCGCGCAGGTGTGCTTCGATGACGGTATTGCTGCGCGCGCAGCGGCCAAGCCACCGGGTGCCGAGCGTGTACCAGGGTTCGGGCGGCAGCAGATAGAGTGCGTAGCGCCAGGCCGTGGGCAGGGGCGGCAGCGCTTGCATCGCGTTCAGCCGATCAGCGGCAGATGCCCCGCGGCGTGGCGCAGACGGCCGCCCACCACGGCGGCCACCACGCGCGGCAGGCCGGGGCGGCGGTCGTCCACGACGATGGCATCGGCGCGCATGCCTGTGGCGAGCGTCCCGCGGTCGGCCAGCCCTGCCGCTTCGGCGGGATGCGCGGCCACGAGCTTCCACGCCTGCGGCAGGCTTGCCACGCCACGCTCTGCCAGCTTGAAGGGCGCGGCCAGGAGCGCTGGGTAGTAGTAATCCGAGGCCAGCACGGTGCCCAGCCCCGCAGCCACCATGGCCGTGGCATCCGGCGCGCCGTTGTGGCTGCCGCCGCGCACCACGTTGGGCGCCCCGAACACGATGTGGCCCCCGTGTGCGCGCGCGGCGCGGGCGACGGCCTCGGTCAGCGGAAATTCGGTGACGGTGCATCCGTGCGCGTGGAACGCGTCGCGCGTGGCCACGTCGGGCTCGTCATGCGAGGCCATGCGGATGCCGCGCTCGCGGGCGGCCCGGGCCAGCGTGGCGGTCACCGTGTCCACCTTGCCGGCGTTGGCCGCCGCTGCATGGAACCGGACAAGGAACGTGTCGACGTCGCATTCGGCGCGGTCGGCGTACTGCCCGAGCTTGCGCGCGTCGCCCAGCTTGTTGCGCATGACGGGCAGGTGGTCGTTGAACGACAGGAAATGCACGCGCCCGGCCTCCATCCAGACCAGTGCGTCGGCCACGCCGTCGGCATGGTGCAGCTCGAAGCGCAGGTGCATCAGGTGCTGCGCGCCGAGGTGCGGGCGCATGGCGTCGAGCGTATCGAGCATGCGCAGCGCATAGCTGCGGCCGCGCAAGCCGCCTTCCCACGAATACGTGACGCCGTGGAACTCGGTGGTGATGCCGTTGGCCAGTAGTTGGCCGTCGACGTCGGCCAGGGCCGTTTCGTACGGGAAGGCCACGCCGGGGCGCGGCATGACGGCGCGTTCGAAGGCGTCCCCATGCACGTCGACGATGCCGGGCAGCACCAGCAGGTCGCCGCAGTCGATCATGCCGCGCGTCGGCTGGGCGTCACATGCGACGATCCGCCCGTCGCGGAATTGCACGGCCGCGTCCGCCAGGCCGTCGGCGAGGAGGGTGCGGCGCGAAACGAGGCCGGCCACGTGGCCGACAGAGGACGAAAACGATTGCATAGGGCCCACTTCGGTGTGCGCACTTGTTCGGTGTGGTGCCGGCATTGTGCCGCAACCGGCGTGCCGGCTGTCGGCGCCTCGGTCGTTTGTCCCACTCTGTAGTGGGGAGCCCCATCCGAACGCCTTAACTTTCCGGCTGCCTTGGTCGATATCTCAGAAAACAGCCCAGGCCATATGGACGCCACTTCCACCGAGCGGCCTGACCGTCCCGGACAGGATGCGACCGTCCCGGACGCCCCCAGGCCGCTGCCGCTCGCTGACGATCGTTACGAGGCACTCGTCCGGCAAATGCCGGATGCGCTGTACATCGTGGCGGACGACATCATCGTTTTCATCAACGAGGCGGGCGTTCGGCTGTTGGGTGGGCAGAGCGCGCGGGATATCGTCGGCCGCGAGCTCGATGAATTCGTCCACGATAACTCGGTGCAACTGGCCCGCCAGCGGCGCGTCTGGATGGTGGAACACGGCGCGGGTCTGCCGCCGGTGGAGCAGACGCTGCTGCGCTGCGATGGCACGCCGGTGGAGGTGGAGGTGCTCTCCGCCCCGGTGCAGCTTGGCTGGCGCACCGCCATCCAGGTCGTGGCGCGCGACATCACGCAGCGCAAGCAGGCCGAACAGGCGCTGCGCGAATCGGAAGCCAACTACCGCGCCCTGGCCGCGGAAACCGCGCGCGCCAAGGAACTGCTGCGGTGCGAGAAAACCGTGCTCGAACTGAGCTCGCGCAATGTTCCGCTGCCTGACCTGCTCGCCGAGGTATGCCGGCTGGTGGAAGGGCTGCTTGGCGACGGCGCCATGTGTTCCGTGCTGCTGTGCAGCGACGGCGAGCACGTTACGCAAGCCGTCGCGCCGTCGCTGCCGTCCGTGCTCTCGCAGGGGCTCGTGGGCTTGGCGATCGGCCCCGCGCACGGCTCCTGCGGCACCGCCATGTACCTCAACCGGCGCGTGGTGGTGGAGGACATCCTCGCCGATCCACTGTGGGACGACTACCGCGAGCTGGTGGTCCCGCTCGGCTTGCGCGCGTGCTGGTCCACGCCCATCCGCGGCGACAACGCGCAGATGATCGGCGCGATGGGCATCTATTACGACACGCCGCGCGCGCCGACGGCCGATGCGATGGGCCTGCTCGACGCCATCACCGACATCGTCGGCGTGGCGATTCAGAAGGCGCATATCGCGCGCGAGCTGCAGGAGAGCGAAGAGCGCTACCGCCTGGCCGTCGACAACCTGACCGAGGGCATCGTCGTGCAGGCGGCCGACGGCACCATCCTCGCGTGCAACCCGAGCGCGCGGCGCATCCTGCGCGCGGGCCCCGTCTCACCGGTGGGCACCAGCCATCTCGCGCTGATGCGGCGTTCGCTGCGCGAAGACGGCACCGAGATCCCGTTTGACGAGCGCCCCACGCGCGTGGTGCTCAACACCGGACGTCCGCTGCTGGGTCTGACCATCGGTCTCGAACTCGTGGACGGCGAGATCGTATGGGTGCACGAAAACGTGCTGCCGATCATCCGCCCCGGCGACGAGGCTCCATCGGCCGTGCTCATCTCGTTCAACGACATCGGGCCCGCGCGCGCCGCGCAGCAGCAGCTGACGTTCCTGGCGCAGCGCGATGCGCTCACCGGCCTGTACAACCGCGCGTTCTTCTCACAGCGCATGCAGGCCGTGATGGACCGGGCCGCGTCCGAGCACCGCCAGGTGGCCGTGCTGTTTCTCGACCTGGACGGCTTCAAGAAGGTCAACGACACGGCCGGCCATGAGGCCGGAGACCACCTGCTGCGCATCGTCGCGCAACGGCTGTCGGGCTGCGTGCGCGAGAGCGATACGCTGGCCCGCCTCGGCGGCGATGAATTCGTCGTGCTGCTCGACGACGTGCGCTCGCTCGGCGAGGCCGAGCGGCTGGCCAGGCGCATCGTCCGCGCGATCGCGCAGCCGTTTTCCACCGGCGGCATCGAGTACTACCTTGGCGCGTCGATCGGCATTGCGCTGTACCCCGAGCACGGCGCCGATGCCGCCACGCTGCTGCGCAGCGCCGATGCCGCCATGTACAACGCCAAGCAGAACGGGCGCAACCAGCACCGCGTGTACACCGCGCGCCTGTCGCAGCGTGCACAGCGGCGCTTCCAGCTCGAGCACCACCTGCGCCGCGCGCTCGGTGCGGGCGAGCTCTCGCTGCGCTTTCAGCCGATCGTCGACGCCACAGCGATGGACATCGTCGGCGCCGAGGTGCTGCTGCGCTGGCACAGTGCGGAACTCGGCGAGGTGTCGCCCGCGGAGTTCATTCCCGTGGCCGAAGACGCCGGGCTCATCAACGACATCGGCGCGTGGACGCTGGCACAGGCATGCCGCCAGGCTGCGCACTGGCGCGCCACCTGCATGCCGGAGTTCTTCGTGGCGGTGAACCTCTCGCCGCGCCAGTTCGGGGAGGGGCTGGTGCCGACCATCGCGCGTTGCCTGGACGAGGCCGGCCTGCCCGCCAGCGCGCTCGAGATGGAGATCACCGAGGGATTGCTCATGCGCGACACCGCCGCCGTGATGCCGATGCTCGATGCCCTGACGGCGCTGGGCGTGCGCATTTCCATCGACGATTTCGGCACGGGCTACTCCTCGCTGTCGTACCTGCAGCGCTTTCCGATCGACAACCTCAAGGTGGACCGGTCGTTCGTCTCGGGCATTCCGCGCCATCGCGATTCGGTCGTGATCTCGCGCGCGGTGGTGGCGATGGCCGCGTCGCTCGACATGAGCGTCACCGCCGAGGGCGTCGAGACGCTGGAGCAGGCGGAATTCCTGCAGGCCGCCGGCTGCGACAAGCTGCAGGGCTTCCTGTTCGGGCCGCCCATGACGGCCGAGGCCTACGAGGCGCGGCTGCGCCGGGGCCGCGCGGCACTCGCGTAATGCCTGCGTAAGCCCGGGCAGGTAGCGTCACTCAAGTGGGCGCCCGCCGGCGCCGATAACCCCCGTAGAGGGTTGCCCCGCGCCATCGTGGGGCCGACACAACAACAACCGGAGACCAACGCAAGTGAAGCCATTCGCCTGGGGCCGCGGCCCGAATGCCTCTCCTGATCTGGTGGCCCGCATTGCCGAAGAAGCCGGCCGCGTCGGCATCGGCATCTGCGAGGTGTCCGGCAATGTGGAGGACGTGGCTGCGCGCCTGCGCCGCCAGGCCGACGTGTTCGACCAGCTGCGCGCCGCTGCCGATGCCACCATGCGCGGCAACCACGACATCGCCGTGGCAGCGCGCCACGCGCGTGAAGTGGCCTCGCACGCCAGCGAGGAGGTGAGCGGCTCGCGGGCCACGGTCGATGCGTCGCTGCGGGACATCCGTGAACTGGCCGTCGGCGTGGCCAGCATGGAGCAGCAGGTTGCCGCCCTGCGCGAGGCGCTCACGCAGGTGGCCCAGGCTGCAGAACAGATCTCGCAGATTGCCAAGCAGACGAACCTGCTCGCCATCAACGCCGCCATCGAGGCGGCGCGCGCCGGAGAATCGGGCCGCAGCTTCGCGGTGGTGGCCGGTGCCGTCAAGCAGCTGGCAGGACAGACGGCCGACGCCACGCGGCGTATCGAGACCACGCTGGCCGATCTGTCCGGCCAGACCGACAAGCTCATCGGCGACAGCAGCGCCAACGTGTCGCGCGCGCAGCGCGTGGACGCGGGCACGCAGGCCATCGGCGCGGTGATCGGCGTGGCCGGCGAGGCCATCGCACGCTTTGACGCCGAAGCCACCAGCATTGCCGAGTCCACCGCCGCCATCGAGGCGGAATGCGCGTCACTCGCGCACGAGGTGGACGCCATGGCCGAGGGCGTCAAGCAGTCGAGCCACAACATCGACAGCGCGCAGCAGCAGCTGGCCGGTCTGCTGGGCGCTTCGGAAACGCTGATCCGGCTGACGGCGTCGACCGGCGTCAAGAGCGCCGACACGCCCTTCATCGAGGCCGTGCAGGCGGCAGCGCGCAAGATCGGTGTGCTGTTTGAATCGGCGCTGGCGCGTGGCGATATCAGCGAGGCCGACCTGTTCGACCGCGCGTATCAGCCGGTGCCGAATACCGACCCGCCGCAGTACCTGACGCGCTTTACCGCGTTGACCGATCGCGCACTGCCTGCGGTGCAGGAGCCGCTGCTCGCGCTGGACCCGCGGGTGGTGTTCTGTGCCGCGGTGGACAACAACGGCTATCTGCCCACGCACAACCTGAAGTTCTCGCAGCCGCAGGGCAGTGATCCGGCATGGAATGCTGCGAACAGCCGCAACCGGCGGCTCTTTACTGACCGCACGGGGCTGGGGGCTGCGCGCAATACCGAGGCGTTCTTGCTGCAGACCTATCGGCGGGATATGGGGAACGGGACGTTCGTGATGATGAAGGATGTGTCGGCACCGATTTACGTCAGGGGCCGCCACTGGGGTGGGTTCCGGATGGGTTACAAGGTGGCCAGTTGAAGACCGTAACGCGCGGTGGGGTTTGGGACCCCGCTTGCGGGGTTTTGTTGTTGATGGTGCATCGCTTGTTTCGTCCCCTGCCGGGGCCGACTTACTTTCTTTGTCTTGCCAAAGAAAGGTAAGCAAAGAAAGGCGTGCCCGAGATGGCGCCCCACTCCTTGAATTTCTGTTGCAGGGAGGGGAAGGAGGCCTATCTGGGCGCAGCGAGTTTGCCTCCTTCCCCTGCCTGCGACAGAAATTCAAGGCGCCATCTAGGGCAGGAACGTCAACGGCCAAACCATCGCGGCGCGGGGGTTGGCGCGACGATGGTCTGTTTGCTGTTGGGGCTTAGTGTTTGCGCGTGCCCAGGATGACCAGGACGGCGGCGCCCAGCTCCAGCGCGGCTACGAAGTAGAGGCCGGCGGAGAGGTGGCCGGTGCTGGTCTTCAGCCAGCCGATCATGTACGGCGCGACGAAGCCGGCGAGGTTGCCGATGGAGTTGATGAGGGCGATGCCGCCTGCGGCTGCGGTGCCGGCGAGGAAGACAGCGGGGATCGACCAGAACACCGGGAACGCGGCGAGGATACCGATGGCGGCGACGGTCAGGGCCAGCAGCGCCAGCAGCGGAGTGCCGAGCAGCGCGCCGGTGGCGACGAGGCCGGCGCTGGCGATGAGAGCGGCGATGGCACAGTGCATGCGGCGCTCGCCGGTACGGTCGGAATGCGCGCCGTTCCAGACCATCGCAATCGTGCCGGCGATGAACGGAATGGCCGCGATCAGGCCGATCTGCAAATTTCCCTGCACGCCAAGCTCCTTGATGATCGACGGCGTCCAGAAGGCGATGGTGGCGTTGCCGCTGACGACGCAGAAGTAGATCAGCGCGCAGATCCACACGCGGGCGTTGGCCAGCGCCGCGCCAAACGAGGCGTGCTTTGCGGGGTCGCGGTTCTCCACCTCGACGGCGCGGATGACGGCGTCTTGCTCCGCAGCAGACAGCCACTTGGCCTGGCGCGGTGTTTCGGGCAGCCAGGCGAGCACCGCGAAGCCGGCCAGCACCGACGGAATGCCTTCGAGCAGGAACAGCCATTGCCAGTTGGCCAGGTGGCCCACGCCTTCCATGCGGCTCATGATGAAGCCGGCAATCGGGCCGCCCACCACGCCGGCAATTGCAAACGACGTCATGAACAAGCCGTTGATGCGCGCGCGGTGTGCGGAGGGAAACCAGTACGTCAGGTACAGCACCACGCCCGGGAAGAACCCCGCTTCAAAGATGCCGAGCAGGAAGCGCATCACGTAGAACGACGTGGGCGTCTTCACGTAGATCATCGCCATCGAGGCCAGGCCCCACAGAATGGTGATGCGGGCGAGCGTCTTGCGCGCACCGATCTTTTCCAGCAGCAGGTTGCTCGGCACTTCAAACAGGAAGTAGCCGATGAAGAAGATGCCGGCACCCAGGCCGTAGACGGCTTCGCTGAACTGCAGGTCCTGCAGCATCTGCAGCTTGGCGAAGCCGACGTTCACGCGGTCGATCCACGCGAGGATGAACAGGATCACCAGGAAGGGCACGAGCCGCATGGCGATGCGGCGGTAGGTGGCATCCAGCGCGGTGTCTTCAGGGGGGCTGCTGGCCGGATCCGTGGGGTGGGCCGGCAGGGCTTGGGTTTGCGACATGGTTTCCTCCGATAGCGTGAGAGCTTGCCGGCGCTTCGTTGTGCCGCTTTGTGCGACGAAACGCAGGCGTGAGTAGGGCCGGGCGCGTCTGCGGCGCGCCTTTTTCGTGGTGATTGAAGAGAACCGCCTGCGTGGCCCAGCGGCAGGCGGCAGGTTCGTGCTAGCCGATCAACGCAGCGCAGCCTCCACCGCCCGGCCGACACGCAGGACGCGCGCGTCGTCGCCCGCGAGACCACACAGCGACAAGCCCGCCGGCAGTTCGCCAGCGGCGTGGGCAGGCAGCGTCAGCGCGCAGCCGTCCAGGAAATTGATCACGCTCGGGTTGCGCAACGCGAGTGCATTGGTGCGGAAGAACTGCGCGTCGTCGGCTTCGAGCGGGGCGACTTCGGGCGGCACGATGGCCACCGTCGGCATCAGCCACGCATCGAAGTTGGCCAGGCGCTTGCGTGCGGCGGCAATCATGCGTGCGCGTGCCTGCATGACGTCGATGTACGCCGCCGCGCCCATCTGCTCGCCGCGGCGGATGCGTGCGGCCACGCGCGGGTCGTAGTGGGCCTCGGCGGGGGCCAGCAGCGGACGGTGCCACGCCCAGGCCTCGGCGGCCGTGAGCCCGCCGCCGCCGTTGATCTCCGGCAGTTCGAGCAGTTCGGGAAATTCGAAACGCACGATGTGTGCGCCTGCGCGTTCGAGCTGTTCCACGGCGCGGTCGAATGCCCTGGCGACCGTGTCGTCGAGGTCCGCGCCCACGTAGTCCTGCGTGACGCCGAGGCGCAAGCCGGCCAGCGGCACGGCATCGGTGTCGAGCGTCTCGCCACTGAGGATGGCATCGACGATGGCGCAGCAATCGACGGAGTTCGCCAGCGGTCCGGCCGAATCGAGCGAGGTCGACAGTGGCACGCCGCCCGTCATCGGCACGCGGCGCGCCGTGGGTTTGAAGCCGGTCAGATTGCAGAACGCCGACGGAATGCGGATCGACCCGCCCGTGTCGGTGCCCAGCGCCGCGACGGCCATGCCGCCCGCCACGGTGACGGCGCCGCCGGACGTGGAGCCGCCGGCGGCTCGCGCGTTGTCGGCCGGCGTGCGCGGCGTGCCGTAGTGCGGGTTCAGGCCGAGGCCCGAGAACGCGAACTCGCTCATGTTGGTGCGGCCGAGCAGCACCGCACCGGCTGCGCGCAGGCGCGCCACGGCGGCGGCGTCGGCGGTGGCGGGCGGCTGGTCGGCCAGTGCGCGGGAGCCGGCGGCCGTCACCTGGCCGGCCACGTCGAACAGGTCCTTGATCGACACCGGCAGCCCGGCCAGCAGCGAGGGCACATTGCCTGCCGCGCGTGCGGCATCGGCGGCACGCGCCATGGCGAGCGCGGCTTGCGCATCGAGGCTCACGTACGCGGCACCACCGGAGGCGCGGTGCGATTCGGCACGCTCGAGCGCGGCTTCAGTCAAGGCAACGCTGGTGGTGCGGCCGGCAGCCAGGTCGGCGGCGAGTGCGCGGATGGTGTTGGGGCGGGGCGTCGTCATGCGGCAATCTCCGGTGGGCGCTTCAGCCTTCAACAGGCAGGGTGTGGACAGCATAGCGATGGCGCAGCTCGCTGCCCGACACCGGGTCGATCAGCGCCATGTCGAACGCCTCGCCAAAACCGAGTTCGCCGATGATCGGCTGCGTGCCGCAGAACATGGCGGTCCCCACCGGCAGCGTGTCGGCGCCGGTGTAGCGGCGGATGAGGTCGCGCGGGTCGAGCATGCGCGTGACGCTGCCTTCCTGGTACAGCGCGGTCTGGCCGTCGCGTGTGCGCCAGGTCTTCATCTGGAGGCTGTCCCAGTGGTCGGCCAGCGTGTCGAAGCGCCACACGTCGCGGCTCACGGGCTTCGCGCACATCTGCTTGGAGACCGTCACGCCATAGGCTTCGACCTTGCGGTCGGTATGGTCCGACCCGATGCCGACCAGCAGGCCCATCGGCGTGGAATACAACACGAACTCCGCTTCACCGGACGAATCGGCGCCGGGAATCTCGACGCGCGCATCGGTGGTCAAGAGCGACGCCGACACGCGATAGAAGCACGGCACGCGGGCTGGGCGCGCCACGCCGATCGCTTCGAGTTCGGCGATGTGGTGTTCGACGGCCTCGGCGTCGCGGCCGGTCCAGCCGGCAATGACGAGGTGGTCGACAGTCACGTCGATGGGGCCGTGGCCCATGAGGTTCAGGTGCAGCGTGGTCATGCGGAATCCGGAAGAAGCGGGAAAACAAGCCAAGGGGGAATCGAAATCAGAGCGTGCGGATGATCGTGCGGCGGAACTCGTCGATGTGCTCGCGGATGGCCTCCCGCGCGGCGGGCACGTCGCGGCGCTCGAGCGCGTCGAGCACGGCGAGGTGTTCGTCGTACACGTTCTGCAGGTGTTGCGGCTCGGAAAGCGAGAGGAACCAGAAGCGCGCCTGCTTTTCATGCAGCCCGCGCAGCAATTCGGCCAGCACGCGGTTACGCGAGGCAGCCGAAATGGCGAGGTGGAACTTGAGGTCGAGCGCCGCCAGCGCGGCAATGTCGCGCTGCTCGATCAGGGCCGGCGATGCGTCGACGATGGCACGCATGGCTTCCAGGTCGGCGGGGTGGGCGCGCTCGGCGGCCAGCGTCACGCACAGCACTTCGTTGGTCGCGCGCACCTCGATCATGTCGAGCACGTCGTTGAGCGAGAGCGGCGTCACGAGCACGCCCTTGCGCGGCAGGATCTGCACCAGCCCTTCGACTTCAAGCCGATGCAGTGCCTGGTGAATCGGCGTGCGGCCGAGCCCGAGCAGCGCACCGAGCTGCGCCTCGTTGAGCGGCTCGCCGGGGCGGAACTCGCACGCCATGATGCGGCGTTTGATCTCGGCATAGGCGAGCTCGCGCATGGCCGCGCCCTTGGGGGCGTGCGCGGCCGGTTCCACTGCAAACGGGGCAGGGTTGGCGGCGCCGGGAGAAACCAGCTTGATCGGGCGCGACATCGCAGAACCTCGAATCTGTAAAAGTCGAGTGATGGTATTGTGATATCTCACAGAGCGTCAAGCGATCGCGCCATCGCTCCGGGCTAGGGATTGCCCTGATGCACGCGGTCTGGCCATCCGGAAAAATTGTTATAGACTGCAACAAAAATTTGGACGGAGACAGCCATGAAGATCGCCATCATCGGGGCGGGCATCGGCGGGCTCACGCTTGCGTTGATGGCGCAGCGGCAGGGCTTTGAGGTCGAGGTATGGGAGGCGGTGCAGACGCTGCGGCCGCTGGGCGTGGGCATCAACCTGCTGCCGCACGCGGCGCGCCAGCTGTGCGAACTCGGGCTCGAAGACACGCTCGGCGCGCTGGCGATCCGCACGTCGGCGCTGGCGTACTACAACCGCTTCGGCCAGCCGATCTGGCAGGAGCCGCGCGGGCTGGCGGCGGGATATGACTGGCCGCAGTTCTCCATCCACCGCGGCGAATTCCAGATGGCGCTGGCCGATGCCGTGATGGAGCGGCTCGGGCGCGACGCCGTGCATCTCGGCCACAGCTTCGAGGCGGTCCGGTCGACTGGCGAGGGCGGCGGCCCCGTGCGCTTCACGCTGCGCGACCGCGCCAATGACGCCATCGTCGAATCGTCGGCCGACGTGCTGATCGGTGCCGACGGCATCCACTCCGCCGTGCGCCGTCAGTTCTACCCCACGGGCGACGCGCCGCGCTTTGCCGGCCGCATGCTGTGGCGGGCCGTCACCGAAGGGCAACCGTATCTCGATGGCCGCACGATGTTCATGGCCGGCCACCAGGACCAGAAGTTCGTCGCCTACCCCATCTCCGAGCCGCTGCGCCAGCAGGGCCGCTCGCGCATCAACTGGATCGCCGAGCTGCGCGTGCCCGACGAGGCGCCGCCGCGCAGCGACTGGAACCGCGAAGTCGACCGTGCCATCTTTCGCAGCGCCTTTGCCGACTGGAAATGGGATTGGATCGACATCCCCGCGCTCATCGACGGCGCGCAGGCCGTGTACGAATTCCCGCTCGTCGACAAGGATCCGCTGCCGCGCTGGACGTTCGGCCGCGTCACGCTGCTGGGCGACGCGGCGCACCCGATGTACCCGATCGGCTCGAACGGCAGCGCGCAGGCGATTCTCGACGCGCGCGCGCTGATCGATTGCCTGCTGAGCACACGCGAGATCGGCATCGCTCTGCGCGAGTACGAGGCCGATCGCCTGCCGCGCACGGCCGGCATCGTGCTGCGCAATCGTCTGAACGGGCCGGAACAGGTCATGCAGCTTGCGCACGAACGCGCGCCGCAGGGCTTTTCCCGCATCGATGACGTGATCCCACGCGCCGAGCTGGAAGGGATTGCGATACGCTACAAGAAACTCGCCGGTTTCGATCCGCAGTCGCTGCGCGATCAGCCGCCCATGCCCGCCCGCGGCGGCGCGCCGGCCTGACGACAACACCACCAGAAAAGAAGAGGGGACCATGACCATTCGCCGCACCATCTGCGCCGCTGTCGCGCTGCTGCTTGCGACCACTGCCCATGCCGACGTGGTCGTGGGCGTGAGCCTGTCGACCACCGGGCCGTCGGCGTCGCTGGGCATCACGCAGAAGAATTCGCTGGCGTTCTACCCGGACAGCATCGGCGGCGAAAAGCTGCGCCTCGTGGTGGTGGACGACGCGTCGGACCCAACCACCGGCACGCGCATGGCACGCAAGCTCGTGACGGAAGACCACGTCGACATCATCGTCGGCTCGTCGGCGGTGGCGCCGTCGATTGCGATCGCCGAGGTCGCGACCGAATCGCACACGCCGCAGTTGTCGCTCGCGCCGGTCGAGCTGAAGCCGGGCAAGGGCGACTGGACGTATCGCCTCGCGCAGCCGATCTCGCTGATGGCCGAGGCGATTGCCGCGCGCATGGCGGCGTCCGGCGTCAAGACTGTCGGCTTCATCGGCTTTGCCGATGCGTACGGCGAGAGCTGGCTCAAGGATTTCACCGCCGCCGCCACGCCGCGCGGCATCAAGATCGTCGATGTGGAACGCTATGCGCGCGCCGATACCAGCGTGACCGGGCAGGTGGCCAAGCTCGTCAGCATCAAGCCCGATGCGATCCTGGTGGCCGGCGCCGGTACGGGCGCTGCGCTGCCGCATACGTCGCTGCGCGATCGCGGCTATGCGGGCCCGATCTACCAGACGCACGGCGCGGCGACGAAGGACCTGATCCGCATCGGCGGCAAGACGGTCGATGGCGCCATCCTGCCGGCGGGCCCCGTGATCGTGGCCGAGCAGCTGCCCGACAGCCATCCCAGCAAGAAGACGGCGCTCGAGTACGTCACCCGCTACGAAAAGGCCAACGGCCCGGACACGCGCACCCAGTTCGGCGCCCACACGTGGGACGCGCTGCAGGTGCTCAAGCGTATCGTGCCGGTGGCGCTCAAGCAGGCCCGGCCGGGCACGCCCGAGTTCCGTCAGGCGCTGAAGACGGCGCTGGAGTCGGAGCGCGACATCGTCGTCTCGCATGGGGTGCTGAACTACACGGCCGCCGACCACTTCGGCTTTGATGCGCGCGGCCGTGTGCTGCTGACCATCGAGCACGGCAAGTGGAAACTGCTGAACTGAAGCGCGCGTGCGCGCATGGTCAAGCGGCACGCCGCCGACGATCATCCCGAGACTCCGCCACCACCGCAAACGCCATGCCGCGCACGCCCAAAGCCGACGATCTCTACCCCGCCGTGGCCGCATCCGGCCACTTCAACCCGCACCTCGCCGATGTGGAATATGGCGCCCTCGACGGGCTGGTCGGCTATGCGGTGCGGCGCGCGCAGCTGCACATCTACGAAGATTTCGTGCGCTCGCTGCAGGCGTGGAACATCACGCCGCCGCGCTTTTCGGCCATGACCGTCATCGCGCACAACCCGAACCTCAAGCTGACGGAACTGGCGAACATCCTGGGCGTGGCGCGCTCGGGCGCGGTGCTGCTGGTCGACACGCTCGAAGAGATGGGCATGGTCGAGCGCCAGCCGTCCCCGAAGGACAAGCGCGCCTTCCGGCTCGTGCTGACGGCCCGGGGCGCGACGACGCTGGTGGACATCACACGTGCCGTCACCGAGCACGACGCCCGTGTGACGGCACATCTGTCGGGCGACGAACGGCGGACACTGCTCGCGCTGCTCAACAAGCTCGCCGCGGGGCCGGCCGCCGCGCCTGAATGACGAACGGCCCGCATGCGGGCCGTGTCCGGTTTGCCAGGGCGGATCAGCGCTTGTCGGCGTCCATGGCCTTCTGCCACGGATCCTTCTCGGGCGGGTAGAGCGAATCGAAGTATTCGCGCAGCGTGCAGATTTCCTGGACGATCTCGAACGGAAAGCCCTGCCGGCCGCCGCGGTCATCCATCTGCAGGCTGTTCAGGTAGCGCCGGCAGCCGATGAAGTCCACCCACTTGGCGGCGATCGTGTTGATGATGCGCGGGAACCTGCGGCCCAGCTCGATCGGCCGCACTTCGTCGGGCAGGGACGCCAGCCAGCGGATCGCCTCGCGGTTGAGCGCGAAGTCGTCGGGGCCGGGCTGCTTGCGTTGGGACGCGGGATCTGGGGTCATATCGTGCATGCATCCATGAGGGCCTGATCACACTGGAGCCGCATACATGGCCGGTGTGCACCCACCCTGGGCTTAGTGTACGCCGCTTGGCGCCGTCTGCCAGCCCGACACGGGAGGGTCTTGACGCTTTACCCGTTTGAATCGAACAGCCACGCCGCGAGCCTCCCCTTGGCCCTGGGGCATGCGGTCCGCGCCACATTCGCCCTCAAGTTTTTCCGGCTCGTGCCGATAAGCCAAGCGCGGCTCGACTCGCTGTGGCCCAGAGCACCCACGTCAAGGCGAGGACGGCGCCAGCGCCGGCAGGCATGCCGCCCCTTATTTCAATCAGAAAACCGGACTTCGAGCCGAGGTAGGCAGGGTATGAAGCAAATCGATGCGAGCCAATTGCGTGTCGGCATGTTTGTCATGAAGCTGGGTGGGTCATGGCTCAAGCATCCGTTCTGGCGCACGCAGTTCCAGCTGTCGAACCAGGGACAGATCGAGGACATCCGCAAGGCGGGCATCACCGAGGTCTGGATCGATCCGGAACGCGGCGAAGACGTACTGCCTGCCAACCTGATGCCGACCTCTGCGCCAGCGGTGCCCGAGCCTGAACCACTGACGCGCGAGACCCTTGCCGCCCGGCCGCCGATTACACCCACGTCGCTCAAGGAAGAGTGGAAGCACGCTCAGCAGCTGGTGCAGAACGGCAAGGCCACGCTCGGCCACATGTTCGCCGAGGCCCGCATGGGCCGGGCGCTCGAAACCGAGAAGGCGCTGCTGCTGGTGGACGACGTGTCGAATTCGCTGGCACGCAACTCGTATGCGCTCATCGCGCTGGCGCGCCTGAAGACGAAGGACGACTACACGTACCTGCACTCGTTTGCGGTCTGCGCGCTGATGGTCGCGCTGGCCAAGACGCTGGGCCTGCCTGAAGACGAGATCCGCGAATGCGGGCTGGGCGGGCTGGTGCATGACATCGGCAAGTCGGCCATGCCGCGCACGCTGCTCGACAAGAGCACGGCGCTCACCAAGGACGAACTCGCGCTGCTGCAGACGCACGCCGTGGGCGGCCACCACCTGCTGGTGGGCACCGGGCAGTTCAGCGAGATCGCGCGCGAGATCTGCCTGCACCACCACGAGCGCATCGACGGCAGCGGCTACCCCGACGCCCAGAAGGCCGACGGCATCAGCCTGTGGGCCAAGATGGGCGCCATCTGCGATGTGTACGACACGCTCACCTCGAGCAGCCCGTATCACCATGCGTGGTCGCCGGCGCAGGCGCTCAAGTACATGATGGCGCGCACCGACACGCAGTTTGACCGCACCATCTTCCAGGCCTTCACGCGCAGCGTGGGCATCTACCCGGTGGGCACGCTGGTCAAGCTGCGCACCAACCGGCTCGGCGTGGTCGTCAACCAGAACGAGGCCTCCGCGCTCAAGCCGGACGTGGTCGTGTTCTACTCGGGCAACACCAAGACGCGCGTGCGCCCCGAGCGCATCAGCCTCAGCAAGTCGGACGACGCCATCGTCAGCGTGGAAGACGCCACCACGTGGGGTTTGTCCGACGAGGAAGTCTCCGACATGTGCCTGGTCTGAGCGCGCGGCTCAGACGTCTTCCACGGGCGGTTGCTTGCGGTCGGGGTTGTCGGGCCGCGTGTCGGGCGGAACGAGCTTGTCGCCGGGCTGGCGCGGACGCTGCTCGGGCGCGGCGCTGGGTTTGGACGGGGCCGGCGGCTGCGTCGTGTCGGTTTGGGTGCGGCCTGGCTGGGTGGGCATCGCGCTCTCCTGCGGGTGGGGACGCCCCGTCTTCCAGCACGCCGCGCGCCTGGCAAGCCCCCACGCCGTATGTGTATTTTTATTAACACGGACTTCAACAAACTTCATGGCACACCCCTCTAAAGTGGGGTACGTTTGAGTCGTTGTTCCTGACGTTGCCGAACCTGCGCCGCAGAGCCAGAGCGTGGTCGGCCATCCGCAAACGAACGATTCAGTCTTCCGGGGGGTGACATGAACGTTTCCAATCTGCTGCACGCGGCGTCGCATTGGGTGTTGCAGTCGCGCGCTTTCAGCATCACGCAATCGGTTGCGCACCATCGCACGCCAAGCGATGCGCTGTCGCACTGGAAACTCGATATCTGGCACAAGAGCGTGCCGTTCCTGCTTGAGGGCGGCCTCGCCGAGCCGGCGCATCAGCTGTTTCCGAAGCATCTGCCGCACGCTGATTGGGTCGATGAACTGCACCACCATCTAAGCCAGCTTGTGGGCATGCGCCGCGAGCATTGCAAGGTCGATATCCGCGCCGTGACGGGGCTGGCGCAGTCGCCGTGCTCGGTGCATTCGTTCCCGAGCATGCTGGTGTTCGCGCATCAGCATTGCCGCCGCATTCCACACAGCACCGACGCCGACTTTGCTGCCAACCGGCGCCACGTGTTCCGCTACGCAGATCAGGTCAACGTGTTCCGTGCCTACGATTTTGCCGGCGGCGAACTGTTCTACATGAACGAGTGGGGCGCGCACCATTTTGCTGCGCTGGTCTTGCAGGCGCGCACGCAGAACCGCGAACTGCTTGTCGACGCCGAGGTGCGCCACGTGCGCTCGGCGCTCGGGCTGCGCCGGCTGCTCGACAGCTTCCACGTCATCGGTGCCCGCCGCCAGGCGCAGCAGCGCTATGGCACGCGCCTGTCCGAGGCGCTGGCGAGCCACCAGGTGCCGCATCGCTGGATGCATGGCCGCCGCGAGACGGAAGGCTTCGAACTGTGCTTCCTGCCCAAGTCCGACCGCTTCGCCAACTGCGTGGGCGAGCAGCTCGTGCGTGACGGCTGGTTCGACTACGGCGCATGGCTGGCGGGGCTGCACGACGCCGCCGAAGTGGGCGCACCCGCGCAACGCGCCGGGGCAGCCCGCAAGACGCGGGCCAACTGGAAGCGCGTGTCCGTGCCGGGCCTCGGTTTGCCGACCGGTCTGGCTGCGGGGTTTGCGCACACGCGGCTGTAACACAAAGGCGCTACGGTTGCGGGTTGTCCTGCCCCCCGCCTGACGGATTGCTGAATCAGGCGGCCGGTGTCAGAATTCGCAACTTAGTTGCATGTTGGCGCGCGATGCCCTATCGCGTCGGGCGCCGGCATCTGCGTCCCTGACCGTGCGTTCGTTCCGCTCCTCCTTCCTCCAATTCCGTTGGCTGGCCTGCCTGCTGACCGCGTTCCTGCTGTTTGGGCAGCAGGGCGCGCTGCGGCATGCGCTGTCGCATTGGGGCGAGGAAGCCGGCGGCGGCCCCCGCATTGTCAGTACCGCTGCGGCCACGCCCGGCGGCACCGAGCGCAGCCCCGCGCAGGAACATGCCGTCTGCCTGCAATGCGCAGCGTTTGCAGCGCTTGCGGCCGCCTTGCCGATGCTGGCGGCGATGGGCCTGGCCCATACCCGGCGCTGGCACTTTCCGCGCATCGGTTTCCGTGCAGGCGCGCCGGTCTTTCCGGTGGCCGTGTGTTCGCGCGATCCTCCGTTCCCCCTTTGATTCCTGCCTTGCCCGTCGGCTCCGTGTGGTGATGCGCGCGCGAGCCGCTGTCTGACGCATCCGCTCGATTCAAAGGTCTGTCCATGATTCCGTTCCAGCCCGCCAAGCTGGTGATGGCGCTTGCCGCCGTCCTGCCACCTTTTGCGGCCGCTTCCGCCTTCGCGCAGGAAGCCGCCCCGCCTGCCGCCAACGCCGGCAACGCCGCCACGCCGGCCGGCAGTGTCCGCGACCTCAGCGAAACCCGCGTGAGCGCCAAGCGGCTCGATGCCGCGCGCAACGCGCTCTCGCCCGACACCGGCAGCTCCGTCTACAAGTTCGACACCGACGACATCGCCCGCCTGCCCCTGGGCGATGCGACCCCGCTCAACCAGGTGCTGCTGCAGGCTCCGGGCGTGGTGCAGGATTCCTACGGCCAGCTGCACGTGCGCGGCGACCACTCCAACCTGCAGTACCGCATCAACGGCGTGATCATTCCCGAGCCGATCAGCGGCTTCGGCCAGATGCTCGACACGCGCTTCGCCAACCAGATCAACGTGCTGACCGGCGCGCTGCCGGCGCAGTACGGCTATCGCACCGCCGGCATTGTCGACATCACCACCAAGGGCGCTGCCTCCGACGAGGACGGCGAGCCCAAGGCCTTCGGCGGCGAGATCGGCACGGTGCTCGGCAGCAACGCCACGCACGAGGTCAACGCCCAGATCCAGGGCACGAAGGACCGTTTCAGCTATTACCTGTCGGGCGTGTTCCTGGAGAACAACCTCGGCATCGAAAACCCCACGGGCAACCGCAACGCCACGCACGACCACACCACGCAGAACAAGTCGTTCGGCATGCTTTCGTACCTGCTCGACAACGACAGCCGCGTGAGCTTCATGTTCGGCACGTCCAACGGGCGCTTCCAGATTCCCACGCGCCCCGGGCTTGCGCCGCAGTTCACGCTCGATGGCGCGGTACCGCCGGCATCGGAGGCGCTCAATGCGAACCAGCGCGAGAAGACCGACTTCCAGATCCTGACGTACCAGCAGAAGGTGTCGTCCAGGCTGGACTACCAGGTGTCGGTGTTCCGCCGCGCGAGCCGCATCGACTACATGCCCGATCCGATTGGCGACCTCGTCTACAACGGCGTGGCTGCCGACATCACGCGCCGCAACGAGGCGTACGGCGTGCAGGGCGATGCGAGCTACAAGCTCGGTGACAAGCACACGCTGCGCTTCGGCGTCTTCGCGCAGCGCGAGCGCTACGTGGCCGACAACACCTCCAGCGTCTTCCCCGCCGATGACACCGGCGCGCAGACCAGCACCACGCCGTTCACGATCGTCGACAACCACAGCGGCAGCGGCACGACCCTGGGCGTCTACCTGCAGGACGAGTGGAAGCCCACCGACAAGCTGACCGTCAACTACGGCGCACGCTACGATCACGTCAATACCATCGTCAGCGAGCAGCAACTGAGTCCGCGCCTGGGCGTGACGTATGACCTGACGCCGCGCACGCGCGTGCATGCCGGCTATGCGCGGTACTTCACGCCGCCACCCACCGAGAAGTTCGATACCACCTCGGTGCAGGCCTTTGCCGGCACGACGAACGCGCTGCCGTCGGATGCCAACACGGCGGTCAGGTCGGAGCGCTCGAACTACTTCGATATCGGCGTCTCGCACCAGGTCACGCCGCACCTCACGCTCGGGCTCGATGCGTATTACCGCGACGTGCGCCATCTGCAGGACGAAGGCCAGTTCGGCAACGCGCTGCTGTATTCGGCGTTCAACTTCGAGCGCGGCCGCATCTATGGCCTGGAAGGCAGCGCGAACTACCGCAACGGCAACTTCGGTGCGTACCTCAATGTGGCCGTGTCGCGCGCGCAGGGCAAGGGCATCGAGACCGGCCAGTTCAACTTCGACGCCGAGGAGCTGGCCTACATCAACAACCACTGGGTGAACCTCGATCACGACCAGCGCCTGACCGCGTCGGCCGGCGTGTCGTATCGGTATGCCGGCACGACGTACATGACCGATGTGCTGTTCGGCAGCGGCCTGCGCAACGGCTTTGCCAATACCGACCGCCTGCCGGCCTACTGGCAGATGAACGTGGGTGCCGCGCGCGACTTCAACCTGCCGATGCTCGGCAAGTTCAAGACGCGCCTGACGGTGTTGAACGTCTTCGACCGCAGCTACCAGCTGCGCGATGGCACGGGTATCGGCGTGGGTGCGCCGCAGTTCGCGCCGCGCCGCACGTTCCTGCTCTCGGTCAGCAAGCCGTTCTAACAAGGCGGGCCGGCGCGCGAGGCCGGCCCGCGCGGTCCTTACATCGGCGGGACCATCCCGTCCTTGCCCACCAGCACGCGCTGCGCCGTCAGCGTGCCGTGCGCGTCGGCGCGTACGAACATGACGACGTGCGCGCCGGCCTTCAACGCATCACGCCGGCCCGGCGCGAACGTGACGATGGGCACGTCGGCCGGCACCACGATGCGCTGCTCTCCATCCTTGTACTTCACCGACAGCGTGCGGCCCTGGGCAGCCGTCACGGCGCCGGCCTGCTCGACCGTGCCGTTGGTCATGGTGCTGTCGGGGCCGAGGTCGTATGGGCGGTGGCCGTCGCCGGTGCCGCGCATGGCTTCGGGAAACACATGCACTTCCAGCGCGCGCAACGTGCCGTCCGGCTGCTTGACGGCGGCCGTGCCGATGTAGCTGCCGGGGCGGATGGCTGACGGCTCGGTCGGCGCGACTTCGGTCACGCTGAGGTCCGCCGGCAGCGCCACCGTGGCCTGGTTGCCGGCGGTGTCCGTGACGTCGAGGGCGTTGCCGTGGACAGCGTCGATGGTGGCACGCACGCGGGCCGGGGCCTGCGCATTCTGCGCGGAGGCCGCCATCGGGAAGGCGGCGGCCAACGCCGCTGCCAGCGCGGCCGTACGAAGGATGAGGGGAAGACGGATCATCGGGAGGGGCCAGGATGTACGCCCGGCGCGGGCGCGGCGGGCCGCTGCCCGGTTGCGGCGGCCGCCACCAGTCTAGACGCGATGGCTGCCGCGTGCAGACCCATGCCCTTCGCTAGCTGCGGTGCTGACCCGGCACACGCTTGCCTTTGTAAGTCGGGCGGTTCCGGCGCATGTCGTCGGACCAATCGGTGCCGCCGGATGGCGACTGCACCGGCACATCGCGCGTGCCGGGCTGCGGCTCGATGGGCGCTTCGTCCAGGTCGACCGCGTCGGGGGCGTCGGCGTCGTCGTTTTCACCGGCCAGGCCCGTGGCGTGCTCGAAGGCTTCGTCGTCGAGCAGCGTTTCCACGCCCGGGTCGCGCACGTCGCGCACCGTGTCCGGCATCAGGTCGCCGCCCTCGCGGGTGACGAAATCGTGGCCCGCGGCGCGGCGCTCGCCGGTGCCTGTGGAGTCGGTGTCGCTGTCGAGCTCGACGTCGCCCAGGTCTGCGCCGGCCGTGCGGTTGGCCGCGTTGCCATGCGGGTGGACGGCGGGGTCGTCGTCGAAGCGGTCTTCAACATCACTGCCGAGGCCGGGGCCGCCGACCACGTCGCTGCCGGTGTCCGAGCTGTCGGATGGGCCAAGCGCTTCGGTGCCGTGGCCCTTGCCGGTCTGAGCAGGTGCTTCGCCAGTGCGATACAGGTTGCTGGTTGCCATGTGGGATCTCCATGCATGCGAGTGCGCCAGGGCGCGACACCGCAGTTCCAGCAAGGCGGATACCCGCGCGCGCCAACCGGGAGGACTGCTCTGCGCTGTGACGGCGGCACGCGGGTTGCGTGAGGTGTGCGCTGCGGGCACGTCGCCTGAGCGGCCCGCAACCGACAAGGAGTCCGACGATGAAGCAACATGCACAGCAACAGCACAAGCCCACTGCCGAGCCGGCTGACCAGAAGGGCATGCACCAGGGGAACCGCCACACCGAGCACAGCCAGGCGCACGGCGGCACGAAGGACAGTTCAGAGGCGGACCGCGCGCTGCGCTCGCCACGGCAGCACAGCACCGACCAGTCCATCAAGCGCGCCGCTCAAACGCCCACCGAAGACGGCCGCGCCGCCGCGCAAGCGGGCCAGATGCCGCAGAACCAGCAGCGCCTGGGGCAGCATCAGAACAGCCGCAAGCAGCCATGAGCACCGAGAACCGGCCCGGCCACGGCGAGCAGGCGCACCCGGAGCCGTCCGCGGACGAGCCGACCGCCCGGCCCGCGGCCCCGGCGATCCCGAGCGAAAGCGGCGTGGGCGAAGAAGACCCGGGCGACTTCGAGAACGCGTCGATTCGCAAGGATGACGGCAAGCGGCCCCAGGCGCCGCATGCGCCTCCAGGCGAGCGTCGCTAGCGCGGCGTCCTGCCATTGACCACTCAGCCACGCGAGACCCTGCGTGGCTGAGTCGATCTTGCCAGCCACTGCCACATCTGCAGCCAGGTGCGCTGCAGCGCAGGGTGAGCAGGCGGTACCACGCGCAGGTGGACGCCGCTGCGGCCTGCGCTATGCAGGCGCCACCAGCCCGAGGTCTCCAGCATATGCGCGCGCCCGGCGTCGACCGTGTGCCGCACGGGGGCTTGCGTACGCGATGGAGGTTCGAGTTGGGCGCGCCCTTCGAGCACGATCAGCGTGGTCCCGGCCGCGAACCAGTGCAGGCCGTTCTGTGCGGCACCGAGGCGCAGCGCTTCGAGAGAGGGTGTCGTCGTTGCCATCATGTCGATCTCCTGAACATGAAGGCAGCGTAGGGTGGTGCGCCGTGCCGCAACAGGCACAGAGCCGGCCGTGTGGGACGCAACAGCGGCGCACCGGCGTACATCTGTTGCGGTACAGTTTTGTGCTCTCTGTATCTGTTGCGGTGTGGCCGTGCCCGGCATGATGTGCCGTGCACCTCACCGTGTTATCGCCCGCCATGTCCGTCGCCGAGTTGACTCCGCCGCCCGCACAGCCGCTGTATCGCACGTTGGCCGATCACTACCTCGGCGCCATCCGCAGCGGCGTCCTCGCGCCCGGCGAGCGCATGCCGTCAGTGCGCACGTTGATGCGCACGCACGGTGTGAGCCTGTCGACCGCCCTACAGGTATGCCGGCATCTCGAGACAGAAGGCTGGCTCGAGGCGCGGGAGCGCTCCGGCTACTTCGTGCGCCAGCCGCGCCGCGCGTTGCTGGCCCCCGTCAAGGAGCCGGAGGTGGCAACGCCCGACCCCGCCGCCTACGTGGGCGTGCATGCGCGCGTGTCGGCCATCGTGGCGCGCGGGCAGCAGGCTACTCTGCGCGTCGACCTGTCGGGTGCAAGCGGGGCCGCCACCTTGTATCCATCGGCAGCGCTCAACCGGATTGCCTCGCAGATGCTGCGCCGGCATCCGCTCCTGCTCACGCAGGCTGTGCGACCGAACGGGCATCCCGAGTTGCAGACCGCCGTGGCGCGCCGGGCGCTGGACATGGGCGTGCAGATTGCGCCGGACGACGTGGTGGTCACGCACGGCTGCATCGAAGCAGTGAATCTGGCATTGCGCGCCGTCGCCCAGCCCGGCGACACGGTGGCCGTGGAATCGCCCACGTATTACGGGCTGCTGCAGGTGCTGGAAAGCCTTGGCATGCGCGCGGTCGAGATTCCCACCAGCCCGCGCACGGGCATGTCGATCGAGGCGCTGGAGATGGCGGTGCAGGCCTACGGCAACATCCGGGCGGTGGTGGTCGTGCCGAACCTGCAGAACCCGCTGGGCAGCATCATGCCTGACGCGGCCAAGCGGCGGATGGCGGCGTTTTGCGATGCGCATCGCATCGCGCTGATCGAAGACGACACCTACAGCGCACTGGCCGACAGCCCCACGCCGCTGAAGGCAATCAAGGCATGGGACCGCACAGGCAACGTCATCTATTGCGCGTCACTGAGCAAGGTGCTGGCGCCCGGCCTGCGCCTCGGGTGGATGGCGGCGGGCCGCTGGCACGAGCGCGTGCAGATGCTGAAGTTTGCACAGTCGCGACCGAACGAGTCGTGGTCGCAGGTGATGGCCGGGCGCTTCATCGCATCGGGCGCGTACGACCGGCATCTGCGCACGCTTCGGCAGACCTTGCGCGAGCAGCGCGAGCGGATGGCGGAGTCGATCGCGGGATGCTTTCCGGCCGGCACGCGGCTGTCGGTGCCGGCCGGCGGTCTGGCGATGTGGGTGGAACTGCCGGCCAATGTGTCGTCGGTGGCGCTGTTCGATGCGGCGCTGGCGCAGGGCATCCGCATTGCGCCGGGGACGATGTTCTCGAACCTGAACCGGTTCGATCATTACTTCCGGCTGTGCTTCGGGCTGCCGCCTTCGGCTGACCTGGAAGCGGCGCTCACCACGCTCGGCCGGCTCACGCAGCAACTCGCCGAGCGCTGACGCATCGCCTTACCGGCACCACGCCGGCACGGAGGACGGCGATTCGAGCCCCTGCACGCTCTGCGCAATCTGCGCCGACCACTGCTGCACCAGGCGCTGCGTGGCGGACACCACGGCATCGACGCCTGCGTTCTGGTCGCCGGCCACCGGCTCGGTCAGCGCGGTCTGGCACGTGAGTGCGGCGGCTGCGGGCTGCGCCATATCCGGCTTGGCGACGTCGCGCGCGACCCGCCAGGTCAGCAGCGCCGCGACGCGCTGGCCGGGGCGCGCATCGTAGCTGCGCATGTCGGCAGTGATGCGGTAGAGCGGCACGCCGGCGGGCGCCGCGCCGCCGCCGACGTCCACCGCGGCCAGCGCCGCCGCCAGATTGACGGACAACGCATCCCGCAACTCCGCGCCGAACGGTGCGGCCCAACGCTGTTGCTCGAGCGCCTGCACTTCGCTGTCCGATGTGCGCAGCACTATCTGCGGCTTGTCGAGGCGGTCGGGCACCCGCACGCCCGAGAGGCGGAAGGCCCGCTCGAAGCGCACCGTGTCGGCGGCGGCCGGGCGCGCCGACAGCGTGTGCAGCGTCGGCTCGGGCGAGGCGCACGCCGCTACCATTGCAGCCGCGCCGGCCGCGCAGGCCAGGCGCACAGAAGAAGACAGCATCGTCGTTTGCATCGGCATCATTGCGCGTCCTTTGCCTTGCCCCGGATCAGCGCTTCCGGGTGGCGGTCCAGATAGTCGGTCAGCACGCGCACGGACGCGGCGGCCTTGGCCACCTGTTCCAGCGTATCGCGCGCATTGCGTTGCAGCGGGGCATCGTCAGAGAAGACCTGGCGCGCAGAATCCAGCGTGCGGCGGGCCTCGGCCAGCGTCTCCTTCATCTGCGGAGCGAGGTCGCTGTTGACGGTCTTGGCCAACTGCTCGGTCTGCTTGAGCGTGGCGTCGAGCGTGGTCAGCGTGCGGTGGACGTCCTGTCCGATCTGCTCGAACGGCACCTTGTTGAGCTTCTTGGCGATGCCGGCAATCTGCGCCTCGAGGTCGTCGGTCGGGTTGTCGGCAGTCGGGAAGACGTACGCACCGTCACGATCGCGCATGCCGAAGCGCGGCGGAGTCTTGTCGCGGTCCGCTGCGTCGATGAAGTCGAGGTTCACGAACTGCTGGCCTGTCAGCAGGCTCGCGCTCTTCAGCTGCGCGCGCATGCCGTTCTTCACCAGCACATCGAACTGCGTGCGGACGTCTTCGGCGGCGTGCTGCGGATTGTCGTCGCGGATGTCCATGCCGAAGCGGGTCGGGTACAGCGTGGCGGTCACGGGCAGCACGAACTCGTGGCGCTTCTTGCTGTAGTGGATGCCGATCGATTTGATCTCGCCCACGTTGATGCCCTTGAACTCCACCGGCGCCCCCACGTTGAGGCCGCGCAACGAGCGGTGGAAGTACATCACCACGGTCTGCGACAGGTGTTCCGGGTCCTTTAGCGCTGCAGTTTCGTTGCGCACGAGCTGGAACTGCGCGTCGGACGCAGCCGGTTCGTGATCGGCTTCCTCGGGCGTCTGGAACGCGATGCCGCCGAGCGCCACGGTCAGCAGCGATTGCGTATCGACCTTCAGCCCATTGGCGTCGAGCTTCAGGTCGATGCCGCTGGCGTTCCAGAACCGCGTGCCGCGTGCCACAAACTTGTCGAACGGCGCGTTGACGAAGATGTGCAACGTCACGCCCTTGCCGTCGGCGTCGATGTCGTAAGCCGTCACCTGGCCCACGCGCACGCGGCGGAAATACACTGGCGCACCGATGTCGAGCGAGCCCAGGTCGGGTGCGTGCAGCGTGAATTGTTTGCCGGGCGCGTCGGCCGAAATGGCCGGCGGTGTGTCGAGGCCCCTGAAGACGGATTTCTTCTCTTGCGAGCGGCCGCCGTCCACGCCGATATAGGCGCCGGAGAGCAACGTGCCGAGCCCCGAAATGCTGCCGGCCGCCACGCGCGGGCGTACCACCCAGAAGCGCGTGTCCGATGCGGCGAACGCCTTGCCGTCATGCGTGAGTTCGATCAGCACGACGGCGCCGGAGCGGTCGTCGGTCAGCCCGACCGCCTTGACCACGCCGATATCGACGCTCTTGTATTTGACGCGCGTCTTGCCGGCCTCGATGCCCTCGGCCGAGCTGAACGTGACGGTGACCTGCGCGCCGCGCGCCAGGATCACCCGCGCCATGAGTGTGGCGCCCACCACGAGCGCCACGATCGGCACCAGCCAGATCAGCGAGGGCAGCCAGCGCTTGCGCTTCGTGCGGCGCGGCGCCGGAATGTTTTCGTTATCGACGGGGTCGGTCATACATCGGTCTCTTCGGGATCGGGCTCGTCGATGACGTCCCAGATCAGGCGGGGATCAAAACAGCGGGCGGCGAACATGGTCAGCACCACCACGGCGGCAAACGGGCCGACACCAGGGCCGGGCTTGATGATGGCCAGCGTCGAGAGGTGCACAAGACCTGCGAGCAGCGTCACCACAAACACATCGAGCATCGACCACCGGCCGATGATCTCGACCAGCGCATACAGGCGCGTGCGCAGGCGCGGGTTCCAGTGCCAGCGTTGCTGCACCGAAAGGCACAGCACCGCGAGGATGCCGAGCTTGGCCAGCGGCACCAGGAAGCTTGCGATGAACACGATGATGGCCAGGTGCCACGAGCCCGACGTCCAGAGGTAGACGATCCCGCTCATGATGGTGTCCTGCTGCGTGCCGAGGAGGGTGTCGGTAATCATCACCGGCAGCAGGTTGGCCGGCAGGTACATGGCGGCTGCCGCAATCAGCAGCGCCCAGCAGCGCGCCAGGCTGTCGGGCTTGCGCACGTGCAGGGGAGACATGCAGCGCGGGCAGACTGGCGCTGGGGCGGTTTCGTCGGGCGCGTCTTCGTGGGTCAGCACCGCTCGCGTGGCGGCCTCTGATTCGGGCATGCGCGCCAGCAGGCCGCAGCGCTCGCATGTCACCAGGCCATGCGCGGCGGCGCGCAGCGGGCGGGCTTGTTGCGCCGGCTGTGCGGAGGCAGGCGTGGTGGCGCTGCTCATGAGCGCTTCTCCCCAGGCCGGGCGGCGGCATCTACGCCCGTGGGCGCGTCCACTTGCGAGCCCGGCGGCAGCGTCAGGCCGATCTCGCGCCAGAACGGCCGCAGGTCGATCGACAACGCCACCGTCAGGAACACGGTCAGCGCGGCAAACGCCCACAAGCCTGCATCGGCTTCCAGCGACACCATGCGTGCCACTTTGATGAGCGCCACCACCACGCCCAGCATGAAGATCTCGACCATCGCCCACGGGCGAATCAACGCTGCCGCGCGCAGCACCAGCGCGGCGGCCGGATGCTGCCGCCCGCGCCATCGCGCGATGAGCAGCGGCGCCAGCACCGACATGTACATCAGCGGAAAAAACACCGTGGTGAGCGCCACCAGCACGGCAGTGAACAGCATGTCGTAGTCATACAGCGCCACGATGGCACCCCAGAGCGTGGTGGCGTGCCGGTTGCCGCCGCCGTTCATCTCGGCAATCGGAAAGATGTTCGCGACGATGTAGACGATGAGGCCCGTCACCACCAGCGGCAGCAGCACCGACAGCCGCTCGCTCTGGTTGCGGTACAGCTTCACGCCGCAGCGCGTGCAGTGCGCCTCTTCATCGAGCGCAATGACTTCGTGGCGATGCAGGGTGTCGCAATGCTCGCAGGCGATCCAGGCATCCGGATCGCCCGGCAGCGGTTGCGCGACCGGGGCGGCCTTGGCGTCGAGGGCATCGCCCGCTGCGCGCCATGATCGCGGCAGCGGGAAGGGGAATTTCACGGTTAACAGCTCCATCGTCGGGCTGAAGGCGCAGCGGCAGCGTTGAATTCACGCGGGACGGCGCACCGACAGTCGGGCAGGCGATTATACATACAGGGTTGAATGTATAGCTGAGTGCCGGCTTCCGCATTTTGACGCACGGTCACAAGCAAATATCCCGCCAATCAGCGCGTTCGACGATGGGCACCGGGTGATGGCGGAACGGCCCTTGCTGAGTTGGAGGGGCACATCCTCAACCTCAAAGGAGCCATTCATGACGTATCTCCGTGCATCTTCTCTTGTAGTCGCGCTGGCGCTGGCAGGCGGTACCGCGGCGGCGTATGCCCAGACGGGGGCGGCCCAATCGAACAGCACGGCGGGGGGCAGCACCATGTCGCCGGCCGGCGGTACCAGCACCGACGCAACGGCCACGGGCACGGGGGGCACCGCCGTCAATGGCGGCTCGACGGGCAGCGGCCGGGACGCCACCCGTAATCGCAATGCCACCGGCAAGCAAGGGCGCTCCGGCAATACATCGTCGCGCTCCGGTTCCAGCGGCGGCTATGGCGGCAGCGCGAACGATTCGACCGGCAGCACGACCGGCGGCGGTTCTGGCGGGGTCGGGGTCGGCGCCCCGGGTACCGGCGGCTCGATGGGCGCGCCGGGCGGGGGCAATGGCGGCGGTGCTGCCGGCTCGGGCGGTGTCGGTGGCGGCGTCGGTGGCGGAGCAGGCAGCGGGGGCGCCGGCGGCGCCGCGGGCGGCAGCGGCGGTGGGAGCGGCCGCTAACCGCCCGCTAACCTGCTGCTAACGCAGTTGCGCTGCGTGATGCAGCAGGTGATCTTCGATGAAGGTCTCGATGAAGTAGTAGCCGTGGTCGTAGCCGGGGTGGCGGCGCAGTTGCAGCGGCTGCCCGGCTGCGGCGCACGCGGCGGCAAAGTCTTCCGGATACAACTGCTCGGCGAGGAACTTGTCGGCCTCGCCCTGATCGATCAGGATGCCGCCCGGAAACGGGCATGAGGCCAGCCGCATCAATTGCGTAGCGTCGTGCGCCGCCCAGGCGGTGCGGTCCTCCCCGAGATACCCGGTGAAGGCCTTGATGCCCCACGGGCACACCGACGGGTGCGCGATGGGTGCAAACGCCGACACCGAAGCAAAGCGTTCCCGATGGCGCAGGGCCAGCGTCAACGCGCCGTGGCCGCCCATCGAATGCCCAAAGATTCCGATGCGTCCGGGTGCCACGGGAAACGCCACGCGCGCAATGTGATGCAGCTCGTCCGCGACGTAGCTTTCCATACGGTAGTGCTCGCGCCACGGGGCCTGCGTCGCGTCCAGATAAAAACCGGCGGCGATGCCGAAATCCCAGTGGTCGGCTTCGCCGGGGACGTTTGCGCCGCGCGGACTGGTGTCGGGCCCGATCAGGATGAGCCCCTCGCGTGCGGCCACGCGTTGCGCGCCGGCTTTGATGGCGAACGTCTCTTCCGTAGACGTCAGCCCGGCCAGATAGAACAGCGCAGGGCACCGCGTGCCGGCCAGCGCCTGCGGCGGCAGGTAGACCGAGAAGCGCATCGGCAGCCCAATCACCGCTGAGTCATGCCGATAAAACCGCTGCACGCCGCCAAAGCAGGCGTGCTCCGAAATCAGTTCAAGCACGGGTGTCGGACTCGTCATCGCGTGGCGCCTCAGTACAGCACGACGGAGCGGATCGACTCGCCGCGCTTCATCAGGTCAAAGCCCTCGTTGATGCGATCCAGCGGCAGCGTGTGCGTGATGAGGTCGTCGATGTTGAGCTTGCCTTCCATGTACCAGTCGACGATCTTCGGCACGTCGGTGCGGCCTCGCGCGCCCCCAAAGGCCGAGCCTTTCCACTGCCGGCCCGTCACAAGCTGGAACGGGCGTGTACTGATCTCCGCGCCGGCCTCGGCCACGCCGATGATGATCGACTGGCCCCAGCCCTTGTGCGTGCACTCCAGCGCCTGGCGCATGACCTTCGTGTTGCCGATGCATTCGAACGAGTAATCCGCGCCGCCGTCGGTGAGCTGGATGATGTGGTCCACCACGTTTTCCACATGGTTGGGGTTGATGAAATGCGTCATGCCGAACTTGCGTGCCATCGCCTCGCGCGCGGGGTTCAGGTCCACGCCGATGATCTTGTCGGCGCCGACCATCTTGGCGCCCTGGATCACGTTCAGCCCGATGCCGCCCAGACCGAACACGACCACGTTGGCGCCGGCTTCCACCTTGGCCGTGTAGACCACCGCGCCCACGCCCGTTGTCACGCCGCAGCCGATGTAGCAGACCTTGTCGAACGGTGCGTCGGGGCGGATCTTCGCCAGCGCGATCTCCGGCACCACGATGTGATTCGCAAACGTTGACGTGCCCATGTAGTGGAACAGCGGCTTGCCATCGAGCGAGAAGCGCGACGTGCCGTCCGGCATCAGGCCCTTGCCCTGCGTGGCGCGAATCGCCTGGCACAGGTTCGTCTTGCGCGACAGGCAGAACTTGCACTGGCGGCATTCCGGTGTGTAAAGCGGAATCACGTGGTCGCCCGCTTTCAATGACGTCACGCCCGCGCCCACCTCCAGCACCACGCCCGCGCCTTCATGGCCGAGAATCGCCGGGAAGATGCCTTCCGGGTCGGCACCCGAGAGCGTGTAGTAATCGGTATGGCAGATGCCGGTCGCCTTGATCTCGACGAGCACCTCGCCGGCACGCGGGCCTTGCAGGTCGACTTCTTCCACGGTGAGCGGAGCACCGGCTTTCCAGGCGATGGCGGCTTTCGTTTTCATGCGCATTCCTTTTCTTGAAGTGGAGCCAGCCCGACCCGGGCAGCGTAGTGAGTGCGATTGTAGGACGATGTCTGCCGCGGCAACGTGCCAGCAACGTCATGTTCGGCACATCAGACTTCAGATTTTCTTACGACGGCCGTTTCTTGTGCGACGGCAGGCCGACAGGGCCGCGTGCCGCATGCCTTACATGGCGGAACCCCCGCCATGGGCCTCGTAGGAAACCATACCGTGCTTGCATCCATCCGTACTCGCATTTTGCTCACCTGCGTTGCCATCGTGGTCGGCGCATTGACCTTCGCTGGCGGTCTCAACTATCTCGTCACGCGTTCGTACAACGAAGAATCGGCCCGGCTGAGCCTGCAGGCGAACGTGCGCGGCCGGACTTCCGCCATTGACGAGTGGGTCGCCACCAAGACGCAGATGGTTGCGTCGCTGCAGGACGTCGCGCTCAGCGCCGATCCAGTTCCGCTGTTCAAGGCCGTGCATCAGGCTGGCGGCTTCATCAACATCTATGTCGGGTACCCCGACAAGTCGTACAAGTTCTCGAACCCTGAGGGCATTCCGCCCACCTACGACCCGACCGCGCGGCCTTGGTACAAGCAGGCGGTGGAAGCAGGTAAGCCGGTGGTGACGCCGCCGTACGTAAGCGCGAGCACGGGGCAGCTCGTTGTAACCTTTGCGGTGCCTATCCTGCAGGGTGGCGCGCTCAAGGGCGTGATCGGCGGTGATGTGGCCATGGACAGCGTGATCGCGAACGTGAAGTCCATCCGGCCGACCCCTGCCAGCTTTGGCTTCCTCGTCAATGCCGCAGGCAAGATCGTCGCGCATTCCAACGACAAGCTCACCCTCAAGCCGGCGACCGAGTTGTCCGCGGCGCTCACTGAGAGCGCGCTGGCCGCATTGGGGCAGGTCGACAAGCTCACGGAAGTCACGATTGACGGCGTTCCCAAGCTGCTCTGGCGCCAGGGCGTGAAGGGCACCGACTGGAGTCTCATCGTTGCGCTAGACGAGTCCGATGCCACTGCCGGCCTGCGTTCGCTGGTGATGACGTCGATTGGCGCGCTGGTGGGCGTGGCCATCGTTGCGGCACTCATCGTGGGTGCGATGACGGCACGTGCGTTCCGCCGCCTGTCGATGATCCGCGATGCCATGGACGACATCGGCTCGGGCAGCGGCGACCTCACCAAGCGCCTGCCGTCCGACGGCGAAGACGAAGTCGCCCAGATCGCGCGTTCGTTCAATACCTTCGCAGACAAGCTTACCGCGGTGATGCAGCAGATCCGCCTGGGCAGCGATTCGGTGCGCTCGGCCGCGCAGGAGATTGCCGCCGGCAACGCAGACCTCTCGCAGCGCACGGAAGAGCAAGCCAGCTCGCTGGAAGAAACCGCATCGAGCATGGAAGAGCTGACGAGCATCGTGAAGCAGAACGCCGACAACGCGCGTCAGGCCAGCCAGCTTGCCGTGACGGCGTCGGACGTTGCTACGCGCGGCGGCGAGGTGGTCGGCCAGGTCGTGCAGACCATGGGCGGCATCAACGAGAGCAGCAAGAAGATCGCCGACATCATCGGCGTGATCGAAAGCATCGCCTTCCAGACCAACATCCTGGCGTTGAACGCCGCGGTGGAAGCGGCACGTGCCGGCGAGCAGGGCCGCGGCTTTGCCGTCGTGGCCAGCGAAGTGCGCAGCCTCGCGCAGCGCTCGGCCGGTGCCGCGAAGGAAATCAAGGCGCTGATCCACGACTCGGTGGACCGCGTCGCCAACGGCACGGCGCTGGTGGACCAGGCCGGCGTGACGATGGCGGAGATCGTCGATGCGGTGAAGCGCGTGACCGACATCATGGGCGAGATTTCCGCCGCGTCGGAAGAGCAGAGCAGCGGCATCGAGCAGGTCAACCAGGCCGTCAACCAGATGGACCAGGTGACGCAGCAGAACGCCGCACTCGTGGAGCAGGCCGCCGCCGCCGCGGAATCGCTGGAGGAGCAGGCCCGCAACCTGAACGAGGCGGTGGGGATGTTCCGGCTTTCGCACTGAGTGCCGCACAGTCGCAACGGCTGACGAGGCCGGGCCCGCTGCTGATGCGGGCGCCCGGCCTTGTGCTTTGCAGGCTATTGCGCAGCGGTCGACAGGTCCGGTGAAGCAGGCGGCGCGTCGGTCATCACGCAATTGCGCCCGGCCAGCTTGGCGGCATAGAGCAAGCGGTCGGCGCGCCGCAGCAGCAACTCGGGCGAGGGCCGGTCGGCGGTAGGCACCACTGCCACGCCAAAGCTGGCCGTCATCCGGCAAGGCGGCTGCGCGCCCGTCGGCACCCTGACGTCGGCAATGCGGCGGCGCAGGCGTTCGGCCACGTCGCGCGCCTGCGCCACGCTGTCTGCCCACACCATCACCGCGAACTCCTCGCCGCCGATGCGCGCCACCACGTCGGCCGAAGGCCCATCGGTGCGGCACAGCCCGGCAACGGTACGCAGGGCCTCGTCGCCCACGCCGTGGCCGTAGGTGTCGTTGATCTGCTTGAAGTGATCGACATCGAACATGATGAGCGCCACCAGCCTTCCCTTCGGTCGCGGCGATGTGCACATCGCCTGGGCGCGGTCTTCGAAGGCGCGGCGGTTCAGCAGTTTGGTGAGCGGGTCGGTTTCGGCCATGCGCGCCAGTTCCTCCATGAGGTGCGCACGCTCGATCTCCAGGCGGCGGCGCTCGATGCTGTAGACGCGCAGTATGCGAATCGCCTCGAACATCGCGCGGATCTCGCGCCGTGCGTAGCCGGTCGGGATGTGCACCCCGAGGTTGCCGCGCGCGATGGCGTCGATCAACTGCGTGGCCCGTACGAACGGCGCCACCACATCGCGGCGGAACGACACTGTCATCCACGCCAGCGCCCCCAGCGCCGAGAGTACCGCCGCTGCCGAGCCGATCAGCACGAGCAGCATGGCGCGCCGGTGCTTGCGGATCTCCTCTTCGGCCACGCGCAGCACGCTGTCGCGGAAATCCGTGATGGCGCGCATGGTCGGCACGTAATGCTCGGCGAACTCCGCCGTGGAGATGTCCGCGCCGCCGGGCCGGCTGGCCTGTTGGCGTACCGCATCGACATAACGCAGGCCCTCGACGAAGTACTGCGCATTCAGGGGGGTCGTGACGTGCTGCGTCAGGGCGAGCCGGCCGTTGGTGCGCGTGTCGATGAGGTGGCGCAATTGCTCGATGCGCCCGCGCGTCCGTTCGATGGCGAACTGCTCCTCCGGCGTCAGCGCGCGCCGCAGGGCCAGCGCGCCGGTAAAGCGGGAGCCGAGCTGGCCGGCGTATTCGCGCAGGTCGGCGGCAAGCCGCGCCAGCAGCAGGCAGTTGAGCGCGTCCGGGTCGCCACGCCCGACGGTGGCCGTCCGCAGGTTCACCACCGGAAACAGCTCGGGGATGACGGCGATCATGCGGTCAACGGCATCGGTCAGCGCGCTGCTTTCGCGGGCCCGCAACGGCAGGGCGATCAGGCGGTCGACGTTGGCGCGTGCTGCCGCGAGGCTGGCGCGGGCGCCTCGCGCGGCGTCGGTGTCGGCGTCGCACAGGCGGCAGTGTTCGGGGCGCAGCACGTCGAGCAATTGCGCCAGATGCGCATCGCTCGTGGCGCGGGCACGCAGCAGGGCGGCCTGGCGCTCGGCCGGTATCGGCAGGTCTTCGCCGAGCACGCCGTTGGTCGGGCCCCGCTCGGCCGAGATCTTCTCCATGGACAGCAGCACCACGCGCAGCGCCTCAAGGCTGTGCGCGGCGGCGTCCGCGCGACCGTAGGCGAGCCACGCATAGCCCAGCAGCCAGCATGACAACGACAGCACTGGAACGAGGACGATGGCGACCGCCGTGCCAAAGCGCCTGTCCATCGACATTTCAGAAGACATGACCGAAAGCATGGGCGTCCGGACGGGCACTTCGGAAGGCGGTGCCGCACAGGCCACACTCCGCGCGACCGGCAAGACGCAGGCATCGTGATGGGCGCATTGAAACGCGCCCGGGCCCCCAGAGTGCAAACAAATGAAAATCGACTGTGGCGGAAATGTAAGCGCCCCCACGGCAGGTGGGTTGACTGCATGCGCGGCCTTTTCTGGCGCGTGCGCGTGTCTGCCGGGTCCAGTACTGCCGCGGCAGCTATGACAACGGTGCCTGAGCGGGCATACTCGGTCCTGAACCTCCGCCGAGCGCGGCCTTGCCCCGATACACCCACGTCGAACGATCATGGATAGCGGACACGACCGACAGAAATTCTTCTACCTGCTGCTGTTTGCCGTCACTGCCGGCCTGTGCTGGATTCTTTCGCCGTTCTTCGGCGCGGTGTTCTGGGGCGTGATCCTCGCGATCCTGTTCCAGCCGGTGCAGCGCTGGCTGGTGCTGCGTCTTGACAAGCGCCACAACCTCGCCGCGCTGGCTACGCTGGTACTCATCATCCTCATGGTGATCCTGCCCGTCATCTTCGTGGCGGCCACCATCGTGCAGGAGATCACGGTCGGGTATCAGCAGTTGCAGACCGCGCAGCCCAATTACTCGCGGTACCTGCAGCAGTTCATCCAGGCGCTGCCGACGGGGCTTCAGAACCTGCTCGCCAAGGCGGGCCTGACCAACATCCCGGGCATCCAGAAGAAACTTGCCGATGGCGCGGCGCAGATCAGCCAGTTTGCCGCGGCACAGGCGCTCAGCATCGGGCAGAACACGTTCCAGTTCGTCATCGGCTTTGGCGTGATGCTTTACATGGTGTTCTTCCTGCTGCGCGACGGCCCGGCGATCGGCCGCCACGTGCGCCGCGCGCTGCCGATGGACGAAGAGCACAAGCGCCTGCTGCTGACCAAGTTCACGACGGTGGTGCGCGCCACGGTCAAGGGCAACATCGTGGTGGCGCTGGTGCAGGGCCTGCTGGGCGGCTTCATCTTCGCGGTGCTCGGCATCGAGGGGGTCGTGCTGTGGGGCGCGCTGATGGCCTTCCTGTCATTGCTGCCCGCCATCGGGGCGAGCATCGTCTGGGTGCCGGTCGCGGTCTATTTTCTGATGACCGGCGCGGTCTGGAAGGGCGTGGTGCTGATCGCGTTCTGCGGCGGGGTGATCGGCCTGGTCGACAACCTGCTGCGGCCGCTGCTGGTAGGCAAGGACACCAAGATGCCCGACTGGGTCGTGTTGATCTCGACGCTCGGCGGGATGGAACTGTTCGGCATCACCGGTTTCGTCATCGGCCCGCTCGTGGCCGCGCTGTTCATGGCCAGCTGGGACATCTTCGTGCGAGCGCAGGGCGAGTGACGCCGGCCGCGCGGGGGTGGCACGGCCAGCGCGGCGCTCAGTTCATGCGCTCGGGGCTGGGCGTCTCGCGCAGGATCCTGCGCCTGCGTCGCTCGTCCGGGTTCAGCGCTTCCAGGAACGATTGCCCCCTGTCCGTCAGCTGCGCGCGGCGATGGCCCTCTGCGGACTTCTCGAGCATGACCAGCTGCCGCTCGAGCAGCGTATCGAGCTCCGCGCGGTTCATGTCGACCTGCTCGGGCGACTGGCTGACGAGCATCAAGGTGGCGAATTCGTGTGGACTCAGCATCTCTGTCTCCTAGCAACAATCCAACCGTAACCAGGGGGCACGGTGCCAATGCGCGTGTGAACGCGAAACGGTGCAGCAGCTGCTGCGCGGTCAGCCGGCGCTCACCTCGATCCGCCGCGGCTTGGCTTCGTCGCGGCGCGGGATCGTCAGCTTGAGCACGCCATCGCGCAGTTGCGCGTCGATGCGCGATGCATCGAAGTCGGGGCTCAGCACGAACGTGCGCGCGAAGTGCGGGTGCCGGACTTCGCCGTGGTGCAGCCGCAGGCCGGCTGGTGTGGGCACGACGAGATCGGCTTCGATGGTCAGTGTGCCGTCCTGCACCCGCACGTCCAGCTTGTCGCGTGCCACGCCAGGCAGGTCGGCGTACAGCGTGATGCCGTGGCGGTTCTCGAAGATGTCGACAGGCGGCGCCATGTGCGTCTGCCGCGCTGCAGGCGGTTCACGATCGTGATCGTGCCGGGCCACGGCGCTGTTGCCGGCTTGCGCGTGCGTGGCCAATTGGGTGGTATCGCTCATGATGTCCTCCAACATGCCGGTGTTCATTGCACGGTGATCGAACGCGGCTTCGACGCCTCCGATTTGCCGACGCTGATGGTCAGGCATCCGTTGACGTAGCGCGCGCTGACCTTGTCCGGGTCCACGTCCTGTGGCAGCTCGATCACGCGGCGGAAGGCGCCGGCGAAGCGCTCGTCGGCGTAGACGCGCGTCTCATCCGACGAATCCATGTCGGGGCGCTTGCGCTCGCCGCTGATGGTGAGCAGCCCCTTGTCGATCGACACGTCGATCTGTGCGGGGTCGAGCCCCGGCGCGAACGCGACGATCTCGACCGACTCGTCGGTGCTGCCGATGTTGATGGGAGGAAACGCGCCGATGCGCGTGGCGCGCAGGCTCGCGGGGAACCCCGCGAAAAGGGTGGCCATCTGACGTTGCAGGCGATCGATTTCGCCCAGCAGGTCGGTGCCGAAAAACATGTCGCTCATGATGGGCTCCTTACGGGCCGCACGGAAGCTGAACCGGACTACGCGCTCCAGTTCGTCCGTCCGCGAGCAGGCCCACTGACAAACAAATCGAAACACGCAGCGCGTGAACCGCGACTGCCTGAGCAACACCTAAAATAGGGCGGCAAGCCCGGTTTTCAAGAGGCCGTTGGACACGTCATTGGGAGGCTTCATGGAGCTTTTCGACGCAGTGCACGAACAGATGGAAGCGGTCGGTCTGCCGCTCGTGGCGGTGACGGTGACGGCGGTGCGGCGGGTGAACACGCCGCTCGTGGCGATCCTGCATTGGCACGGGTTCCGGCGCGCCAGTCCGCTCGTGTTGCCGGGGGTCGACATTCCACCGCGCCCAGTGCCCGGCTCGGCCCTCCAGCTCGGACAGCCGTGGCATCGCTTTGAAGCTGTGGATGAGGCGCTGCTCGACGCGGCGTGGCAACTCGGCGCGTGGGATCTGGAGCGCGTGGAGCAGCGCGGCTGCAACGTGGTCGGCGCCTCCGCCCGCGAAGCGCTCGCGTGCCGGCAGGCGTTCGGCGATTACCCCGACAGCGCACCGGATGAAGCGCTTGTCGACGGCGCGCCCGACCGCGGCGAGCTGATGCAGATGGCCGCAGACGCCGGCTACGTGCGCTGGCTGTTCCGTCCCGTCAAGGGCGGCCTGTGGCGCGCGCTGGACGAGCCCGACGACACGCTGGAGTCCGATGGCGGACGGCGCCCGCCGTGTCCCGTCATCCCCGAGCCGCGCGGGGGCCGCGGCCGCAAGGTCTACCGCCTGGGCGAGGTGCGGCGCATCCTGCTTCGCTGAAACATATTGTTACAAATTCGCGAATTCGCCGCCTCTTGAAGGCGGCGCGGAGCGCCTCTATTTCGCAATCCGCCAAGTTCTGGCACGGCTTGCGCGCCCCTCGGCCATCCCGGTCCGGCAGCGGTGCGGAGCCGGATTCCTTTTTGGTGATCTGTTATCGCTCAGGAGATGGAAATGAAGATTCGTCCCCTTTACGACCGGGTTATCGTCAAGCGAATCGAGCAGCAGCGGACGACGGCCTCGGGCATCGTGATCCCGGACTCGGCCGCCGAGAAGCCCGAGCAGGGTGAAGTCATCGCGGTCGGTACCGGCCGCCTGCTGCAGGACGGCACGCAGCGTGCACTGCAGTTGAAGGTCGGCGATCAAGTCATCTTCGGCAAGTACGCCGGCCAGACCGTCAAGGTTGACGGCGAGGAGCTGCTCGTCATGCGCGAAGAAGACGTCATGGGCGTGGTGGAAGCCGACGCCGAGGCAGCGCGCAAGGCTGCCTGAAGCCGCTTACCGGTCGCGGATCCCGCACACTGACCCGCCGTTCCGCGACGCGTTGAGTCAACGACTTACCCCGGAGCAACGAACATGAGTGCAAAAGACGTCAAATTCCACGACAGCGCGCGCGCCCGCATCGTCAAGGGCGTGAACGTGCTTGCCGATGCCGTGAAGGTGACGCTCGGGCCCAAGGGCCGCAACGTCGTCATCGAGCGCAGCTTCGGCGCCCCGACCATCACCAAGGACGGCGTGTCCGTCGCCAAGGAAATCGAGCTGAAGGATCGCTTCGAGAACATGGGCGCGCAGATGGTCAAGCAGGTCGCCTCCAAGACCGCCGACATTGCCGGTGACGGCACCACGACCGCCACCGTGCTCGCCCAGGCCATCGTGCAGGAAGGCATGAAGCATGTGGCCGCCGGCATGAACCCGATGGATCTCAAGCGCGGCATCGACAAGGCGGTGAGTGCCGTGCTCGACGAGCTGCGCAACCTGTCCAAGCCGATTTCGACCAACCGCGAGATCGCGCAGGTCGGTGCCATCTCGGCCAACTCGGATGAAGCCATCGGCAAGATCATCGCCGACGCCATGGAGAAGGTCGGCAAGGAAGGTGTGATCACGGTGGAGGACGGCAAGTCGCTCGAGAACGAGCTGGACGTGGTCGAGGGCATGCAGTTCGACCGTGGCTACGTGAGCCCGTACTTCATCAACGATCCCGAGAAGCAGGCGGCGTATCTGGACGACGCGCTGATCCTGCTGCACGACAAGAAGATCTCCAACATCCGCGACCTGCTGCCCATCCTGGAAGCGGCATCGAAGGCCGGCAAGCCGCTGCTGATCGTTGCTGAAGACGTGGAAAGCGAAGCGCTGGCCACGCTGGTGGTCAACGCGATGCGCGGCATCCTCAAGGTGGCGGCGGTCAAGGCGCCCGGCTTTGGCGATCGCCGCAAGGCCATGCTCGAAGACATCGCCATCCTCACCGGCGCCACGGTCATCTCGGAGGAAACCGGCAAGCAGCTGCAGAAGGCCACGCTCGAAGACCTGGGTCGCGCCAAGCGCGTGGAGGTGCGCAAGGACGACACGATCATCATCGACGGGGCGGGCGACCAGGCACGCATCGATGCACGCGTGAAGTCCATCCGCGTGCAGATCGACGAAGCCACGAGCGACTACGACCGCGAGAAGCTGCAGGAGCGCCTGGCCAAGCTGGCCGGCGGCGTGGCAGTGATCAAGGTTGGCGCAGCGACCGAAGTGGAAATGAAGGAGAAAAAGGACCGCGTGGACGATGCGCTGCACGCCACCCGCGCGGCGGTGGAAGAGGGCATCGTTCCGGGCGGCGGCGTGGCGCTGCTGCGTGCACGCTCGGCGGTGGAAAACCTCAAGGGCGCCAACAGCGACCAGGACGCCGGTATCCGCATCGTGCGGCAGGCCCTGGAAGCACCGCTGCGCGCGATTGTCTCCAACGCGGGTGAAGAGCCGTCCGTGGTGATCGCCAAGGTGCTCGAAGGCAAGGGCAACTTCGGCTACAACGCCGCCACCGGCGAATATGGCGACCTCGTGGAAGCGGGCGTGGTCGATCCGACCAAGGTCACGCGCACGGCGCTGCAGAACGCGGCATCGGTTGCCGGCCTGATCCTCACCACCGACGCGACCATTGCCGAAGCGCCGAAGGAAGAGAAGCCTGCGGCTGCGCCGGCACCGGAGCTCGACTACTGACCTGAGCAGTTGTGCTGCCATCCACCGGTCGGCTCGCCGGCCGGTGCAACTGCACTTCGGCATCGCAGGCTGTTTGCCGCGGTGCCGTTTTTTTTTGCGCCGCCGATACCGCACGCCCCTGTGGTCTTACCGCGCGTCCTGCGTGCCTTGTACGTTCTGCCCCTTCGCAGCGGGCGCCGCCGCACCGGTGTAGAAACCATCGAGCGCGTTGATCTCCGCATCCGTCAGCCGATGCGCGAGGGCGCGCATGATCGCGCCGTCATCATTGGCCCGTGTGCCCGCGCGGAACGCATTGAGCTGCGCGGCCACCATGCCCTTCGGATGCCCCGTGAGCGGCGGTAGGACCGGACCGCCGCCACCGCCGGATGCGCCATGGCAGTCGGCGCATGCGGGCAACGCGCGCGCGTTCTCGCCGGCCCAATGCAGCGTTGCGGCCGGGCCGGATGTTGGCAGCGTCGCCCCGGCGGGCCGCGGCGACGCCGCGTAGTACCGTGCGACGGCCGCGATATCGCTGTCGGCAAGTTCGTTTGCCACGGGCTGCATGATGGAAGACTGCCGCGCGCCGCTGCGGTAGTCGAGCAATTGCTTGACGATGTACTCGGCCGGCAGGCCTTCCAGCGTGGGAAACGGCTGCGGGGCAGGCGAGTTCGACCCATGGCAGCTCGCGCACGCTGGCGGCACGGCACCGTTGCCCTGCGTGACCAGCAGCCGCCCTCGTGCGGCGTCATCGCGCGGCGCGCCGGCCAGCAGCGCGGACCACGCTGCGGGTTTCGGTACGAAATCCGTGGCGCGGCGCACGACCGGCGCCGGTGGTTGGCCCCTCTCTTGCGGGGCCTGCGGTTTGCGCGGCAACGGCAAGCCGCGGTCTGACAGCACGGCATAAACGGCCACGCAAAGCGGCAGCGCAATGCCGAGCGAAGGCAGCAGCCACAGCGCGGTGGGCAATCGGCGCGATGCGGGCCGGCCGGCGCTCATACCAGCCCCTTTCCTGGCGACTTCAGATAGCGCGTGTTGATGGCCTCCGCAATCCAGTAGGCCATGGCGCCGACGGTGCCGGTCGGGTTGTAGTTGGAGTTCTGCGGGAAGAGGCTCGCCCCGGTGACGAACACGTTCGGCACGTCCCAGCATTGCCCGAAGCGATTCACGACGCTGGTGGCCGGATCGTCGCCGATGGCCGCGCCGCCGGTAAGGTGCGTGGACTGATAGCTCGTTGCCGTGTACGGGCGCTTGCGCGGGCCGGGCTCGGTGGCGACCACACCGTGCATGGTCTTGCCGATGGCATTGCCGCGCTCGGTCAGGAAGGCCGACATGCGGATGTCGTTGTCGGGAAAATCGTAGGTGATGCGCAGCAGCGGCTGGCCCCAGGCGTCGCGGTACGTCGGGTCGAGGTCGAGGTAGCCGCCGCGCGTGGGCATGGCCGAGCCGGTGATGGTGATCGATGCGGAGTGGTTGTAATAGCGCTTGACGGCCCGCTTCCATGCGCTGCCCCATTGCGGTGTGCCGTGCGGCGTCGGGTGGTAGCCGATGGGCGCGCCGCTGACGACCTGGATCTGGATGTAGCCGCCGCCGACGAAGCCGTGCGGCCCGTGGTCGAAGTTGTCGGCGCTGAAGTCGTCCATCGTCACGGCCGCCGCGCCGGCACCCATGAACGGGTTGAGCCAGGTCTTCTCGTCAAAGAACAGGTTCACGCCCGAGGTGGTCTGGTGCGTGTAGTTGCGGCCCACCACGCCTTGGCCGGTGGCAGGGTCGTACGGCCTGCCGATGCCCGACAGCAACAGCAGCCGCACGTTGTTGATGCTGAATGCGCACAGCACGACCATCTCCGCGGGCTGGAAGACCTCCTGCCCGGCGGCATCGACATACGTCACGCCCCGCGCGTGCCGGCGGGCCTGGTCGAGCTCCACCCTCAGCACCTGCGCATTGGTGCGCAATTCGAACGTGTTGAGTTTGAGCGCCGCCGGCAGCACGCAGACCTGCGGCGACGCCTTCGCAAAATGCTCGCACCCGAAGTTCGAGCAGAAGCCGCAATACACACACGGGTTCATCGCCAGGCCTTCGGTGTTGACATACGCGCGCGTGCACAGCGCAGACGGCTGGATATACGGGTGATAGCCCAGCGCCGCCGCGGCCGTGCCGAACAGCGCCGACGCATACGGCACCTTCATTGGGGGGTTCGGATAGGGCCGCGAGCGCCACGGCTCGAACGGGTTGCCGCCGGGCTGCAGCTGGCCCTTCAGGTTGCCGGCAAATCCGGAGGCGCCGATCAGGTAATCGAAACGGTCGTAGTACGGTTCGAGCTCGTCGTAGGTGAGAGGCCAGTCCTGGGCGGTGAGGTCGGCGTCGAAGATGTGCTCGCCGTAACGCTGGCGGTAGTGGCTGCGCAGTTTGAGATCGGTCGGGTCGAACCGGTAGTACGCGCCGGACCAGTGGTTGCCCGCGCCGCCCAGATGCGTGGCCGGATATGCAAACTGCCAGCGGCGCATCGGCAGCGCCACCTGGTCGGTGCGGTTGCGGAAGGTGAAGGTTTCGGTGGCCGTGTCCTGGTGCAGCGCATGCCGGCGCGCGTACTTCAGTTCGTCATGGATGGCCGGTGCCTGGAAGTCCGGCGACGGCCAGCGCGGCTGCCCGCGTTCGAGCACAACCACGCGCGAGGCGCGGGCGGCCATCTCCTTGCCGATGATGGCGCCCGTCCACCCGCCACCGATGATGACGGCATCCACTGCTGGCAGCGTCTTGCTCATTCGCCACCCCCGTTGGCGGCCGGCTGGCTGCGGCATACCGCGTTGCCGGCGAGCGCAACGAAGGCCACGGGCTGCGCCTGCACCTGGGACTGCGGTGGCGGCATGGCATGCCCATGCGCCGTGGCGATCGGCACGGGCGGCCGCGTGTAGGGCACGTTGTGGCGCTCGATGTCGTTGGCAAAGCTGGCCATCGCACCCGGAAAGCCGACGAGCTTCCAGCCGACCATGTTGCGGTTGCCGCCGTAGACGGGGTCCGAGAAGAAACCTTCGATGGCGCCGTCAAGCAACGCCTGGAAGAACACCGCGCTCGGCACGGCGCCCAGGTCGAGCTTGCCGGCTTCGGCCTCGCGCAGCATGGCGTCCTGCGTGGCGACATCGAGCTGCGCGAAGCGCCGGCCGCCATAGCGGCTTGCACACACCCGGTCCAGCCCGGCAAGCCCGAGGCGATAGCATTCGGCCGGCGTGAGCGCCAGCTGGTAGCCCTGTTCCGGCGTGCCTTGCTGGAAGGGACCGTGTCGATAGAAATTGGCGCCCTGCCCGAACGTGCCCGCCAGTTGCCGGTCGAGAAACGTCGTCACGCCGGCTTCCTTGGCGCCGGGGCCGAGTTCATCCGCCGGAATCAGCCGCGCGACGATGGCATCGACTGCCGCACGCTCGTCGACGTTGAAGAAGAGACTCACGTGTTCCGCCGCATCGGAGCCTGGCGTGGATGCGGCGGACTGCCCGGGCGATGGCCTGGTTGTGGGCGGATGCTGCGCGTCGGCAAACACCGCCGTCGAGACCGGAAGCGTGATGCCCAGGGCCTTCAGCAAGCGGCGTCGAACCGGTTTGAAGTCGTCGTCCATGTCTGCGCTCCGTGTTGCGGGGTCTTTGCTTCCCGCACGCGCGGGGCCGCGCAGCGTTGCAGCAAGAAGCGTGACAACGCCGCGCGCGAGCGGCACGCCGGGCACGCGCACTGCTTGTGTGCCGGCACGACATGGAGGCCGACATGCGCACGATGCAGCCAACACGGAAGGCAGCCGCCTTGTGGCTCGCGCTCTTGTGCGGCGTGGACGCGGCATTCGCGCAGGTACCGCCGGCGCCGGGGGCCGCCTCCGCGCCCCTTGCTGCGTCGGACGCACAGGCCACGCATGGCAAGCGCGGGCCGCGCACGCATCCAAAGGACGCTCGGCTGCCCACTGCGGCAGCGCCTTCCTCAACGGATGGCGCCGGCACCTCTGCAGGCTCGCGCGGCTCCGGTGGAAGCGACGGCCTGCCGGGTACCGGCGCTGCAGCCGGATCGGGCGGCTCGGCCGACATGCGCGGTGAGCCCGTGCGAAAGCCATGATGGGAAGACGACGTGGAGCCACGGTCCAGTCCGTTTCGCTACGCGAATCGCACCGTGAAAGACGCCCACGTCGGCGCTGCCGCACCAACGGCAGCCGGGCGTAGCAACCTGCACAGCAATCCTTAGAGAGACTGTCGCGCAAGCGACGGTCCGATTTCGTTCGCTTGTGGTCTTCATGGCGGGCCGGGCGGGGAGACCTTCGGGTCCGCCGGTCGTTCTCCAAGGGCCGGTTTGCTACCCGCGCCGTCAGGCCCGCCACCCCGTGTAGCAACCAGATGGGGAGCCTCCGATCCAACTTGGAGAGGCCGACATGCCATCTGTCAAAAGCGGGCACCGCCCCGTGTCGTACCCGTCTCCCCCGGCATCACCACCCAGCCCCCGCGCCCACGTCATCCGACACAGGCAGGCTCACCAAGAACCGCACCGACCTGAACGGCGCCATCGCGGCACAGGCGTATCTCCCTGGCGGCCTGTCAGACGTACAGGCCGTTTATGTGGCTGTCCGCAGTGGGCCGGAAGCGGCAGCCGGTCTTCGAGGGAAGGGGGCGCGGACGGGGGAGAGTTCAAGGTTGAGTGAATCTCGACAAACACCCCGGGCAATCCCCGTTCTTGAAATCGTCATACCCCATCCCTATAATTAGCACTCGCCGGGCAGGAGTGCTAACAACGGGCTCCGGCCCCCGATGCTTTCCCGATGCGCCGCGCTTGTGCGGCGCGTTTTTGTGAATAAACACTCACTTTGCATTGAGGAGTTTGTATGAACCTGCGTCCTTTGCATGATCGCGTGATCGTGAAGCGCCTGGACAACGAGACGAAGACCGCTTCCGGCATCGTCATCCCCGACGCCGCCGCAGAAAAGCCGGATCAAGGCGAAGTGCTGGCCGTCGGCCCGGGCAAGAAAGACGACAAGGGCAATGCGATCGCGCTGGATGTGAAGGTCGGCGACCGCGTGCTGTTCGGCAAGTACGCCGGCCAGACCGTCAAGGTGGATGGCCAGGAAGTGCTGGTCATGCGTGAAGAAGACATCATGGCCGTGGTGGCGAAGTAAGCGTGCGCTCGGTCGCAACGGCTTACCAGTAAACGGTTTTCCTTGCTCGCACAACGGTGCGGGCAACACCCAAGATTTCGGAGATTCTCAAGATGGCAGCTAAAGACGTAGTGTTCGGCGATGCCGCACGTGCCAAGATGGTCGAAGGCGTGAACATTCTCGCCAACGCCGTGAAGGTGACCCTGGGCCCGAAGGGCCGCAACGTGGTGCTGGAGCGCAGCTTCGGTGGCCCGACCGTGACCAAGGACGGTGTGTCGGTCGCCAAGGAAATCGAGCTGAAGGACAAGCTGCAGAACATGGGCGCGCAAATGGTCAAGGAAGTCGCTTCCAAGACCAGCGACAACGCCGGTGACGGCACCACCACCGCAACGGTGCTGGCCCAGTCGATCGTGCGCGAAGGCATGAAGTACGTTGCCGCCGGCATGAACCCGATGGACCTGAAGCGCGGCATCGACAAGGCCGTGGCAGCCGCCGTCGAAGAGCTGAAGAAGATCAGCAAGCCGACGACGACCAGCAAGGAAATCGCCCAGGTTGGCGCCATCTCGGCCAACAGCGACGAATCCATCGGCCAGCGCATCGCTGAAGCCATGGACAAGGTCGGCAAGGAAGGCGTGATCACCGTGGAAGACGGCAAGTCGCTGGCCGACGAGCTGGACGTCGTGGAAGGCATGCAGTTCGACCGCGGCTACCTGTCGCCGTACTTCATCAACAACCCG
>FLYJ01000061.1_pt1 | contig 69009 bp, 82 predicted proteins | sample 1122561 | NCBI WGS metagenome assembly FLYJ01 (sample SAMEA4346788, study PRJEB14843) | hot springs metagenome | biome: Terrestrial Biome; feature: Habitat; material: Sediment | place: India | collected 2012-06-12 | depth 1760 m
CGCGTCTTGGCCGGGTCGGCGCAGCGGTCGAGGATCGCGTCGATGGCGCGCCGCTGGTGCTGGCGCAGTACCGACTTGCGTGTCTCACCGTCCTGCACGTAGAACAGAATCCAGTGCTGCAGGGTGCGCAGGAAGTCGGTCGGCTCGAAGAAGGCTTGCACCGCAAAGCGATAGGTTTCCTCCGGCGCCTGCTTCCAGCGCGCCATGTCGCGCCGGTTGGCGTTCCAGGTCACGCCGTACCAGTAGTCGAGCAGGTGCGTCACGTTGAACAGCTGGGTCGTAGCCAGCAGCTCCGGCGTTTCCAACTCATAGCGGCGCAGTTGCTTGATCGCGCGCTCGATGGCGTCGCCGTCCTTCGGGTTCTTGTGCTCGACGATCACCACCGGCACACCATTGACGACGAACATCACGTCGGCCCGGTTGCCCTTGCGCGCGGGTGGCTTGATCTTCCACTCCCACGTCACATGGAACACGTTCTCCGCCACGTGCTCGAAGTCGATCACCGTCACCGGTCGATGGCGTTTCTCGGCTTCGTCGTACCACTGGCGTTCGCCGCGCAGCCAGGCCAGCAGCTCGCGGTTGCCCTCGATGGTGGCCGGCAGTGCATCCAAAGTCTCCACCACGGAGCGCACCGCGTCGGCAGACATCCAGGGGTTGAAGGCGGCGAGCTTGGCTTCCAGCACGTCGCGGAAGAAGGTGCCCGCCTCGCCGCCGCGCTTGGCGCGTGCGTCCTCCGGCGTGATCGGCGTCCAGCCGATCTCCACCGCGTGCTTCACCATCGGGAACTGCACCGTGCCGGCTTCGCTGATCTTGAGGGTGCTCATGCCCTGGCCTCCTCGGGTTGCGTCGAGGCCGGAGACAGCGCCGAAAGATCGAGGTCTGCGACACGGATCTCGCCGGTCATCAGCTTGTGCAGTAGGGACTGGAACAGTTCTTCCAGCACCTTGCGCTTTTGGCGGTGCAGATCGATCTTGCGGTCGATGGCGTCGAGGATGGCGACAATTTCGGCGGCTTCGTCAGGATCTGTTGGGCATGCGACCTTGAAGGTTTCGACATCGTTGAGGTTGAGCGTCATCGTGCCGTGCGCTGACGGGACGATTTGACTGAGCAACCTGTCCTTGCCCGCGTAAATGGCAGATCGCAAGAACTGACCCGAATATTCGCCGCGCGAGACTAGTGCCTTCACATCTTGGTTGAATGCCATCGGACGATTGATGACTGCCACGGGCAAGTCTTTCGCCAAACCCATGCCACGCACCAGCAGCAGCACCGCGCCCGCTGGCGCAAGGCGGCTTGCCGCTTCTACGCCTGCCTGAGAAATGTGGTCAATGGCGTCGTCGAGCGCAGGGAGCTTCAAGTCCTTGCCCGACACCCATGGCACATCACCGTTCCAGTATTCAGCAATGGATTTGCGCGGCGTGCCGCCACTCCAGATTTCGCAGAGGTCGAGGATAGTGCGCGGCTTCCAACTCTCCGGCACCGGCCCGATCTCGGTCTCCTTCTGCGGCTCGCCGCGCAGGCCGCGCGTGAACAGCTCGTGCATGGCAGCGCGTTTGAGTTCTTGGAGGTTGTCGAGCAGTGCCGTCTGTTGCTGCAGTGCCGATTCCGCTTTGCGCAGAACACTGGCAATCACCTTCTGCTCTGTTAGATCGAGCGGATAGGCCAACTCCTTTTCTTTCAGGATGGTGAAATGGCGGTTATAGCCGCGTGCAGGTAGGTCGATGGCACGGCAGGCGTAGAAAAAGAAGAGCGGATCAATGCCGTCCTTCGGTCGCAGCAGTTGTGTCCCATCCGCGCCACGTGCAAAAGGGCGCTCCAAGAATTTGAAAGCGCGCGTGTGATCGCCGAAAACGATCAGCGGCAGCGGTGCGTCAATGACGGTGCTTTCGTCATCCGTCCAGCCCGCGATTTGTTCCTGCCCTTGGTCAATGACTGGGAAGCTGCCCAACGGCTTGTAGTCGCGCGCCTGAACCTTGCGCTTGCCTGCTGCTGGAACGAGAACAAGACAATCGGCAACAGGTGCGCTGGCCCATGCTTCGTTCATTGCTCACCCTCCGTCTTCGACAATGGGCGCAGTAGCTTCAGCAAATCAGCCGTTAAGTTGAGGTCTTGCGCGTTAAGTTGTTCGAGTTGCTGAATCAGTGCCGGAATCGATCCGACCTCCGCGCTGCCGTTCTGTCCCACCCACCGACCCGGACTCAGGTTGTAGTCCGCCTCGCGTGCCTGCTCGGTGGTGATGACGGCAAGCTCGCCTTCCACCGGCTCGCCTTTGAGGTACATCGCGGCGAGCGGCCGGATGTCTTCCTCGGGCAGGTAGTTCTTCGGCTTGCCCTTTTGGAAGTGGCGGCTGGCATTGAGCAGGACGATCCTGCCTTTGCGCGCAGCGGGCTTGCGGCGGTGGAGCACCACGATCACGCCCGCCGCCGTGGTGTTGTAGAAGAGGTTTTCCGGCAGCAGGACCACGCCGTCGATCAGATCCTGATCGACGAACCACTTGCGGATGTTGCGTTCCTTGTCCTCGTTCTTGGAGCCGGAGCCGCGCGTGACGCTGCCTGTGTCGAGCACCACGGCGGCGCGGCCGTGGTCATCCAGACAGGCCAGGGTGTGCTGCAGCCACGCCCAATCCCCCTTGCCGCTGGTGATGCCGCCCGCCGTGCGGAAGCGGTCGAACGGATCGTTGGCGAAGAGGTCCGCCGCGAATGGCTGGTTCCACATCGGGTTGGCCACCACGATGTCGTGGCCGCGAATCTTGCCGCTGGCCTCGCGGAATTTGGGGTTGATCATGGTGTCGCCGCGCGCCAGCTCCACCTCCATGTCGTGGATGATGGCGTTCATCTGTGCCACGGCGTAGCTCTCGGCCTGCAGCTCCTGGCCGGAGAGCTTGAGCGGCACGCGGCTGGTGGGGTCGAGTTCGCGGGCGACGAGCTGGAGCTTGATCAGCAGCCCCGCCGAGCCACAGGCGTAGTCGTGGCAGGTCTCACCGGGCTTGGGCCGCAGGATGTGCGCCATCAAGAAGCCGACCTCGGTCGGCGTGAAGAACTCGCCTGCGCTCTGGCCCGAGCCTTCGGCGAACTTGCGCAGCAGGTATTCGTAGGCGCGGCCGAGGAAATCGGGCTGCACATCGGCGAGGCCGAGGCGGTAGCGCGGGTCGGAGAAGGTCTCGACCACGCCGCGCAGCTTGGCCGGGTTGATGTCGCGCTCGCCATTGCGCTCGGCGGCGAAGTCCACCACGTCGATCACGCCGGAGAGCGTCGGGTTCTGCTTGACCACGGCGCGCACGGCGCGGGTCAAGTGCTCGCCGATGTCCCGGGGCGCGGTCGGGCGGCCACGGTCATCGAGTGGCCAATCGAAAGACTCGCGCCCGCTGATCACCGCCCAACGGGCTTCCGGGGGAAGGTAGAAGCGCAGCAGCGAGTGGTCCGACTCGGCGATCTCCAGCGCAGTGGCACGGTCGCCGTATTCCTCGGCCAGACGCTCGATCTCGTCGTCGAAGACGTCGGACAGGCGCTTCAGGAAGAGCAGCGGCAGCAGGTAATCCTTGAACTTGGCCGCGTCCTTCTCGCCCCGGATCGAGCAGGCGGCGTCCCACAGCATCTGCTCCATCGGCTTGGTGGTGGGCGCAGCCGCCGCCCGCCCGCTGCGACGCCGGGTCACCTGAGCAGCCGCTTCGGCAGGCGGGAGGCTTTCGGCTCCCTCGACCCCGGCCTCTCGCGCCAGCGCGAGGATGGTCTCCTGCGCGGCACGCTGGGGCTTGTTGCCGCCACCTTCCCATCGGTTCACCGTGGCAAAGGAGACGCCCAGGCGCTCAGCGAGCTGCTCCTGAGTCAGATTGAGGGCCGCGCGGGTGGCGCGGAGTATCGCCGGAAAATCGTTTTGTTTTGTCATGTGTGCTATGTTTGTTATATTCTACTTGCTTGTCAAGCAGAATTTGGCGATGGGCGCCCCACCGCCTCCGGAATAGGAGAGCAGGCATGAGCGGGAACTGATGGGACACGGCTGGCGTGCCGCACAAGGGGTGGACTTGCGCTGACGATCCAACGGCCCCGCCCAGTCCTGGCGGGTGGGGCTGTCTTGACGCCGGCTCCATTTTGTGACCCAATATAGGGGAACAATTCGAGTGGCCGCCATGCAGACCTTCACCATCCGCGAACTGCGCGAACGCTCCGGCGACCTCAGCCGCGAGGCCGAGGAAGGCCGGCTCGCGCTCGTCACCCGCCACGGTCAGCCGCTGTTCGTCAGCGTTCCCTTCACCGATGAGCTGCTGGAAGCGGGGGTCCATACGGCATTGGCCGTCAACCTGTTCAAGTGCGGGGAGATCACCTCCGCGCGCGCGGCCAAGCTGGCACGGATGAGCCTGCCGCAGTTTCTGGCGCATCTCAGCGCGCAGGGCATCCCGGTGGTCGATCACGAACCGGCTGAACTGGAGCAGGAACTCGCCGCCTTTGATGCGGCGCGATGAGTCGGCCCGTCGTCGTCTCCGATGCCGGGCCGCTGATCGCGCTGGCCGGTTGCGGGCATCTGGAGCTGCTCGTCGCCGTGTTCGATGCCGTCCATGTGCCGCAGGTGGTGCTGGCTGAAACCACGGCAGATCGTTCGCGCCCGGGTGCGGCCGACATCGCTGCCTTCGTAGAGGCCCACGTACAGGTGCATCCCGACCGCGATGACCCCGTCTACGCCACCGCCGTCAGCCATCTCGACGAAGGTGAAGCGCAGGCCCTGAGCCTGGCGCACGCGCTGGGCTGCGGCGTGCTGATGGACGAGCGTCGTGGCCGTCAGACCGCGATCCGCCAAGGCGTGCCCCTGTTCGGCGTGCTGGGCGTACTGCTGCAAGCCAAGCGCATCGGCAAGCTCGAACGCATCGCTCCCGCGCTGGATCGGATGCAGGCCAACGGCTATCGCGTTTCGCAGGCTCTCATCGAGGCGGCCTTGAGGCTCGCGGACGAGGCCCCCTGACTTGCGATGATGAGCCGCCACATTCACCGTACCAGACGCGGAGAATGATTTGCCTTTGCGGCGAATGAGGTGTTTAATCTCCGCATGGATAGCGGAGAAAAACTCTACATCTGGCAGGCCGACGACTGGCCGAAATGGCGCTACGACCTGTCGGCGCTCACTGGACTGTTGACCGAGGTCAGCCGCGCCCAAGGCGTGCTGCTGGGCCGTCTGGCCGACGTGGGCATGGCGCTGCGCAATCAGGCCAGCCTCGCGGCGCTGACCGAGGACGTGGTCAAGACCAGCGAAATCGAAGGCGAAGTGCTGAACGTCGAATCGGTGCGTTCGTCGATTGCTCGCCGTCTGGGCGTGGACATTGGCGCGGTCGCCCCGGTGGATCGGCACGTCGAAGGCGTCGTGGAGATGGTGCTCGACGCCACTTCGCGCAGCGCCGAACTACTGACCGCCGAGCGCCTGTTCGGCTGGCACGCGGCCTTGTTCCCGACCGGGTACTCGGGCATGAATAGGCTCACCGTGGGCCAGTGGCGTGACGATGCCGCCGGACCGATGCAGGTGGTTTCCGGTCCGGTGGGGCGGCGCAAGGTTCACTTCCAGGCACCGCCCGCCGACGCGCTGCCCAGCGAGACGGCGCGGTTTTTGGCATGGGCCAACGAGGAAACGGGCGAGCCCGCACTCATCAAGGCCGGGCTGGCACATCTGTGGTTCGTGACGCTGCACCCCTTCGACGACGGCAACGGCCGCATCGCCCGCGCAGTGGGCGATCTGTTCCTGGCCCGCGCCGACGGCAGCTCGCAACGCTTCTATAGCTTGTCGGCGCAAATCCAGCGCGAGCGCAAGGACTACTACGACGTACTGGAGCGCACGCAGAAGGGCACGCTCGACGCCACCGGCTGGTTGTCGTGGTTCCTCGGCACGCTCGGGCGCGCGGTCGCCAGCGCGCAGTCCACGCTGGACGCCGTGCTGGTCAAGGCGCGCTTCTGGCAACGCTGGGCGGGCCTGTCGTTGAACGAGCGGCAAGTGAAACTGCTCAACCGCCTGCTCGACGGCTTCGAGGGCAAGCTCACGAGCAGCAAGTGGGCCGCCATCGCCAAGTGCTCGCCCGACACCGCGCTGCGCGACATCACGCAGTTGCTGGAACTTGGCATCCTGAAAAAATCGCCCGGCGGCGGGCGCAGCACCGGCTACGAGTTGGCGGATCGGTAGCCGGGGCCAGAAACGGCATTCAAGCCGGCAGCGATGCCAAGGCCTGCTGCAACGATCTGTAGTGGTCGCCCGGGGCCGCCTGCACGTCGATGCCCAGGTTCTTGGCGTTCTGCGACCAACGCTGCGCCCACGCCAAGACCTCGTCGCGATCGAAACGGATGAGCTTCTGGACCCGACGATAGGGAATGCCCAACGCGTCGCGTGTCTGCTTTTGCGTGAAGATGTACAGGGGCAGCCCGGTGATGTACGAAATTTCGCGTGGGCCCATGTAACTCGAGCCATTTGGGAGGACGACGTCGGCGGCGCTCTCCCAGGTCGATGCCCGCAACGCCTCGGACTCGAAATCGAGGATTTCGTCGATGGGGTACACGACCCGCTTGGACATTTTCATGAATCGGGGGCCGCGCCCCTCGCTACGCCAGCGTTGCAGGGTCTTGGGGCTGATGTTCCAGCGCGAGGCCAGCTCGTTTTCGTTCATCATCATCTTCTGCATGGTTGACTCCGGTTCTGGTTGAAGGCAACGCATTCAGGCGTGACGTCGGCCACGAAGCCAAGTCCTCGGCAGGGCCTCCGTGCAGTTTCAGCGCAATGAGAACATCAACGGGTTTTACATATGTCCCTGTTCATTCCGCCGATACCCACCGCCATGGGGACGTCTCGGCATCATTGAAGATAACGGGTTCACGGTTGCTGTAGAATCCACCACCAAGTTTTGCAAGGGAACGGACGCTTCGGCGTCCGTTTTCGTTTCTGGCGCTGTGCCAGATTTGTGCCACAGCGTGCCAACGTTGTCAGCGTAGGCGGCAACGTGATCCCGGCCCAGGTGCGCGTACCGGAGCACCATCTGGTAGCTGGCCCAGCCGCCGAGCTGCTGGAGCACCGGCAGGGGCGTACCGGCCTGAACGTGCCAGCTTGCCCAGGTATGCCGCAGGTCATGGAACCGCAAGCCATGCAGGCCGGCCCGCGCACAGGCCTTTTGCCATGCATGGTTGTAAATCCGCCCCACCGGGGCGCCCTTGTAGTTGAAGACGTAGCGCTTCTTCTCCTTTGCCTGCTCCGCCAGCACTGCCAGTGCGTCTTCATTGAGCGGCACAGAGATCACCTTCCCCGCCTTTGCCTGGTCGGCATGAATCCATGCCACTGCGCGGTCCATGTCGACTTGCGACCACTCCAGCAGCCGAACGTTGGATTCCCGCAACCCGGTCGCCAGCGCGAAACGCGCCATCTGCCGCAGGTGCGGTGGCAGCTCGGCGAGCAGGCGTTGCGCCTGCGGGCGCGTCAGCCAGGTAAGCCGAGCATTGCTCTCCGGCAGCTTGCGGATGGGAGGGACCGCATCGATCCAGCCCTCCGCGTGACAGTGATGCAGTACGACCGACAGCGCGGCCATGTGGCGATTCACCGTGGCGCCAGTCACGCCGTCCTGCAACTTCGCCTCGATGATGGCTTGGATGCGGTCGCGGCCGATGTCCCTGACACATTCCCCTTTCAATTGAGCGGTGAGCCAGCGCAAGCGCTGCTTGGTGGTCTCCAGCGACCGCAGGTGCTGGTTCTGTTTAAGCCAGTGCACAACTGCGGCCTCCCAAGTTACCGACGGCCGCTCGCCTAGCTTCTTTTGCCGCCAGTAATCGTTCGCAACCTTGGCGGCAAGCTCTTCCGCCGCCCGGCGGTCCGTGGTGCCAGTAGATTGTCTAATTCGCGTGCCGTCGATGCTGAGGTCGAACCACCAAGGACCGGCTTTTTGTCGTTTGTAGAACCGCATTTCTCTGTCTTTTCGTATCGCTGGCGAAGCCAATCTATCACATCAACATCCACCAAAACCCAGGCCCGGCCTACCTTCGCGGCCGGCAGACCCTGGTGCCGGATGCACTCAGAAACCGTCTCTGGCGTGGTGAATAGCCACGCTGCGGCCTCTTCCAAATTCATCGTCCTCACGGTCGCCCCCATCGATCGACAACTCGACACGGGGGGAGCACAGGCAGCGCAACCTGTGGATCCGTGGATGCATGCGACCACGGGCATAAGTCTTTGATCGAAAAGGATTTTTGTTCCACGGGTTTCCACAGGTTGGCTCTTTCCGACCCGTGGAATCCGTGGATGAAAAAATAGGCAGGTGTCGGAACCCGTGGAAAAACGCCCTCAACCCGTGGATGGCCTTGCGCGTGCTCTACCTGCCTTTCTCCCTGCTCTTTCTCCTTCTCTTTCAATGATTTAGAGAGAGAGAAAGAGAGAGGCGCAGGCCGGACGGTCAAAACGCGACCCGTGGAAAAACCACGGCAACCCGTGGAAAAGCGGGACCGACTTGTGGACGGGTTCGCTTGGGGAATCAATGACTTAGCGCGACGGAAGCCCGGTTTCCACGGGTTTTTTGCGCTGCCTGCCTTCCCCCAACGGCAAAGGTTGTGCGCCTCTCTCTCTTCTTGGGCCGCGCCGAAGGCGCCCGGCCGGCGCTTTCGTGAAGAGAGTGCAGGGGAAACGATCAGCGCGTCGACGCGGGGGTTCTGCGCCAGAGGTGTGTCAAGCGTGCGCAAGGGCGTCCTCCTTGATGGCGACCGACAGGCCGTAGCCGGCCAGGCGTGACAGTGAGATCGGCGTCAGGTGCGCGACGCGGCGGGTGAAGATGGTGCGCTCGACTTCCTTCTCGCCCGCCACGACGCCCGCGTTGTAGAGCTGCTTCTTGAAGACGCGATCGGACTTCACCGGCAGGCTGTTCCACTTCTCGCGCAGCGCGTTGCTGTGCGCGATGTGGTCCATGATGTGGCTGGTCCGCAGCAGGATGCAGTGCTCGCCCTCGACGGTGTCGAACGCGTGCGGGAACGAGTACTTGCCCGCGTCGACCTCCGACAGCGCGGTTTCCATGATCCAGACCCACGGCTCGCGGTCGGCGCTGGTCTCCGCGATGTGCGTGTTCATCTCGGTCAGCAGGTCGTTGATGAAGTTGCCGGCGCTGTGGTCGACGCCGGCGAACTCGGCCAGGTAGCGCCAGGCCGTCATGACCGCCGCGTAGTTGGTCAGCATGCGCTTGGCGCCTTCGTCCTGGCCCGAGGCGCGCGCCATGCGCGTGCAGTAGGCGTGGATCTTCCGGTACTCGGCCAGGACCACGGCCTTGTCGAGGCCCGCCAGGAATTGCAGCCACTGCTTGACGGGGAAGCGCGGCAGGTCATCGGGCATCATCGGCCCCTTCTTGCCTGTGAGCGTCGTGCGCACCAGCTTGCCGAGCAGGCTGCGCACGGGCACGTCCTCACCGGCCAGCATCACCGGCGCGCTGATGAGGTATTCCGTCATGTCCGTGCCGCGCTTGGTGACCGTGTACTGGTAGTTCTCCTGCAGCAGGCCCACGGCCTTGTCGATGATCTCCTGCCGGCGCGCAGACAGCTCTTCCCATCCGACCGGGTGGCTGGTGTGCGACACGCTGGTCAGCAGCCGGAACTCGGTCTGCAGGCTCTGGCCGGAGAACATCGTGAAGGCCAGGGCGCGCTCGAGGCGCTTGATGAGCGTCGACTTGCCAGCGCCCTTGTCGGCCTGCACGGTCATATGCGGCCAGAAGCCCAACAGCGCCTTCAGGTGGCCACCAAGCGCCCATACCAGCGGGATGGTGGCCGCGTTCTGCTTGAACGTCGCCTGAAACGCCTCCAGCACCGTGCGCGCGTCCTGTTTCGGCCCGCTCGGGAAGGTGAGGTTGTGGTACGGGCACTGCTTCTCCGGCTCGGTGAAATAGCAGTCCGGCCCCTCGTTGACGATGAGGCGGCCGTCGCGCCAGGCCAGGCCAACAAAGTTGGCCGCTTCACGCGCGCCGAGATCCGCCGTGCGCTCCAGGATGTTGACCATGCGCTTGAACGGCGCCGGCGCCCAGATCGGGCCGAACTTGCCCCACAGGTCGGTGTTGTGGAGCTGCTCGTCCATCATCACGCGGCGGATGAGCTTCGCGCCGTGGCGCGGCGCCTGCACGGACACCGCGAAATACACGGTCGGGGATTGGTCCGGGTCACCGGTCATGGTCGAGGTGGCGCTGGCCACCGACACGCGGCTGATGGAGGCGATACGGAAGCCGCAGAGGTCGGTGTACACCGGTGTCTCCACGTCGCTGTCGCCCTGGCGGTCCATCTTGGTGATGTAGCTGGTGAAGTCCGGCTTCACGCGGAAGCGCCAGTACTGGGCGTAGTCGTGCGCGGGCAGGTAGACGCGGGGCCGGCCCTTGCGGGTGTCATCGCCCGCCATGCCGGCGATGATCCACGGCTCGAACTTCTCCAGCGCCCGCGCGAGCTGCTCGGGGCCGCGCGCCTGCAGGTAGTCGTTCACATCGTTGATCGACGCGGCCGCTTTCTTGTCGTCGGTGAGCCCCGCCACCCACTCGCTCTGGTCGACCAGCATCGCGCTGATGTTCAACGCGGTCAGGCGCTCGTAGAGTGCCCAGGCGGCCTCCGGGCCCGGGCGTTGGCCGGCGCGCGGGTGGCCGTGCTCGAACGGGTCGTCATTGTCCATGCAGATGACGCACTGCTTGCCCTGCAGAAACGAGAAGTCGATGCCGTCGACGTTGGACAGGCCGCGCAGGGCGAACGCCGCCGCGCCGGGAATGTTGCAGGTGTCGATCGACAGTGCGTTGATGGCGGATTCCACCAGGAACACGCGGCGCGCCCGCGCCAGGCGCGCGGGGTCGGACGTCCAGCCGTAGCCGGTTTTCTCGCCCTGGCTCTGCGTTTTCACGTTGCCGTTCTGCGCCGGATCCAGATAGCGCATGTCGACGGCCACCACGTGGCCCGGGTTCAGCGACCTGACGATGAACGCTGCAGCGGGCCCGCCGTATCCGACTTCCCCCGGGGCGCGCTTCGGGCTGACCCAGGTGTTGAAGCCCAACGTACGCGCTCGGAAGGCGGCGTCGATGGCGGCGTCGGAGATGCCGCGGCCTTTCAGGTAGTCGCGCACCTGGTCGCGGTCCGCGTAGCAGCGATCGGCAATCAGCTCGACGAGGGTCTTGTCGCGGCTCTCCTGGCGGCCGACTGGCTTGTCAAACGGGATGGCGTAGGTTTCGTGCAGCCACTTCACCGCTTCGGATACGGTGCCGCCTCGCGCCAGGATGACCAGGTCGATGCAGGATCCGCCCTCGCCGGTGCTGTGGTCCTTCCAGCCCGTGCCGTGCGTCGGGTGGTTGACGAAGATCGACAGAGACGGGTTCTTGTCAGCGTGCAACGGCGAGTGATACAGCGCCTTGTCGCCGCCGGCGCCGCGCTTGATGCCCAGGCGCTCGGCCAGGTCGTGGAGATCGATGCGCTGCTTCAGTTCGTCAATGGTTGCCATGCTTGTACAGCCTCAAAGGATCTCCGGCACGGTTGGCTGAGCGGCGGCGCCGGCCACCCACTCACAGCCGTTCCAGTGCGCGAAGCGGCCGAGCTGCCGCACGTAGTAGTCGCTGCCCTGGATGTTCCAGACAGGAACCGGCACGCCGCGCAGCCAGCGCAGGACGATCTCGCGGCCGATGTGCTCAACGAGCGCGCCGGCGTCGTGGTCCCCATGCTTGACGGGCTGGTGCTGCGCAAGGTGCCAAAGAGCGGCCAGGTACTCGTCGCTGACGTTAGGCAGACGGTCGGTGTCGATCTCAAAAACAAAGGCTTTCTTCATGGTGGTAGCTCGATGAAGGTCAGTCGTCCCGTTCGCCGGCGGCGCGGCGCTTCAGGTCCACGGTGGGAGGGCAAGCGCGGCGGCGCAGGCGGGGTGCCAGCGCCGCAGCTGCGGCGACGACAGCCGCACGCAGCATTGGCGGCATGGCGTCGTACGGGGTGGTCAGGTGAAGGAAGCGGTGGGTCCAGCGCACGTCCGCTTCTGTGATGGCGGGCCTAGCCATGGCTGCGCCTCCGCGAGGCAAAGCCTTGCCACACGCCGTGGCCGTAGCACACGGTGAAGAAGATGGACGCGGTGAACATGCCGGCCTCACCGGTGACGTGGGTGAGGTACAGCCACGCGGGCTGGCCGAGCAGGCCCACCAGCGCGCCCCACCGCTGCGTGCGCGGGCTGTAGTTGAGCAGCGCGACGGACGCCAGCGCCGTCAGCAGCATCCACAGATTGACGAGCGCGAGCATCATGCGCCCCCCACGCAGTAGCGATACGCCAGGACGCCGGTCACGCAGAGGCCGCCCGCGATGCACAGCGCTGCGATCCACAGCAGCGCACCGACGAGGCGGTCGCCCGCCGCCGTGTCGGCGCCGCCAGCGGAAGTGGAATCGTTCCTGATGCGCCAGGCGAACCACAGCCCGACCGTCACGGCCTGGATGGCGAAGGTGGCAAACATGGCCACAAGCTGGAGAGCGGTCATGCGGTCCTCCCAATCAGGCGGGCGGATCCGCTGGACGCGGGCATGCCCACTGCCTCGAGGGTGCCCATCACAAACATGAGCGCGTCGGTGCTGGAGGCAGCGATGGTGTGGAACGACAGGCGCCGGCCGCCGGCGGCAATGCGTACGAGGAAGGCTTTCATGGCACCCCCTCAGGCCACGCCGGGCAACGTCTGCTGGCTGACGATTGGCGCCAGCTTGGTCAACGGCTGCGTGCTCATGCCGAGCAACCGCGAGACATGCAGCAGGTTGGCGTGCAACTCCTGCGCAATCGGCAACGACGTAGCTGCGCCCAACTCGCGCACCAGCGCACCGCGATAACGCAGTGCGGCCAGATGCTGCGGCACCGTGAGCGCTGCCACCTTTCGCGGCACCTGCCGCCCCTCCAGCACGTCGAGCACCCAACGGCGGAAGGCCTTGGCGCGCTCCGTGCGGGCCAGCATGCCGAGGAGGTAGCAGCCGCGCGGGCTGAAGATGCGCACCGGCTGGCGGCCGCCGGCGGTGTCGAGCTCCACCACCTGTGTCATCTCGTCGGTGAACTCGTCGGCGTTGCGATCGAACAGATTCTTGATGTTCTGCGCCGGGTTTTCGTAACCCAAGGCATATCCGATTTGGATACCCCTTAGCCACGGCACGTTGCGCACGTCGACAACATCAAACTCGACGTGCTCGAACACCAGAACAGCGGTTTCGGGAAGGCTCTGCATGACAACTCTCCTGAAAGAAGGCCGCGCATTGCGGCGTTTTTTTGGGCAAAAGAAGCCCCCCGCGCCTTAAAAGGCGCGAAAGCAGACGCGAGGGGCAGGGGGAAGGGCTAGGCCGTCAGCCGGTCAGCAGGTCCAGCTGACGCGGATTGGACGGAAGCAGGCGCGTGCGGCCGACGGGCAAATAGGCCTTGGGGTTCGGCCGCATGCTCGGCGCGATCGTCCGCACTGCAGAAAGGATGACCACGCAGGTGTAGGCGCATTCCACGTCGGGGCATTGCACGTACAGCTCGCGGGAGAGCAGGGTGACCTCGCGGCTGGTGCGGATGTGCATACGCGAGCCGCAGTGCGGGCATTTGATTTTCATTCCAGGGTTCTCCCGCATTCGCCCAGGCCTTGCCGGGCGCATTCACACGACATGCCGACTTCGCCGAGGGTGGCGACGGCGTCCAGATACTTGCAGGTGACCAGGATGTAGCCCACCGAGCGGACAAGGATGTCGATCTTGTCGATGGTGACCCCTTGGTCGCCGTTGAGGAAACGGCTCATGGCCGAGTTGTCCCAGCCGATGGCCTGTGCGACCTCCTGGCGTTTCGGCCCCGAGAGAGCCCGGCGGAGGGCGTGTTCGATCAACTGAGGCGGACGCATCTCGCTCAATCCTCCGCAATCGAAGTTGTGTGACGTTGTGCAGCACTGTGACTACGCTGCGGCTCATATGCCATGGCTCGCACGATGAGCACGCGAGCCATGTTCGAGTCAGTGCGGCCTTCGTCCTGCGCGCGGGCCTTCAGGGCTGCCAGCTCTGCGGGTTTCAGGCTCACCAGCACACGGGAGCGGGCGCCATTCGGGCAGCGCTCACGTGGGGCGTTGGCTGTGGTCATGGTGATATGCTTTGTGAGTCAACTGGATACACAGGCATTATCTGCACAATTGTGCAGGTTTGCAAGGAAAAACTGCATGAATGTGCATTATGGCGGCCGCCTCGCGGAGGAGCGTGTTCGTCTTGGGCTCTCTCAGAACGAGATGGCACAGAAAGGGGGGGTGTCCGCTCGGACATACGCCTACTACGAGTCGGGCGAACGCGAGCCGAGCGTCGGCAGCCTGAACGCATGGCATTCCATCGGTGCTGACGTTCTGTACATCGTGAACGGACAGCATTCCGCTAACGGCCTTTCCCCCGATGAACAAGCGCTTCTCGCCGCGTATCGTGCACTCGATGCACGAGGGAAAGTCGCCGCCATCGGGGCGGTCATGGGGTTGTCTCAACCGACCCAGAACGCCTCAGTGCACATCGGAGGCAAGGTCGGGAGTTTCATCGGTGGCGACCACACCGGCCCCGTCACGGTCGACATGAGCAAGGGCCGTAAGAAGCGGTCCTGATGGAGAGCCGCAGCCGCTGGGGAGCCGGCATGCGGCCTTTTCTATCAACCCGCGGGTGGGGCTCGATAGAGGGAGTGAGAATGAAGTGGATCGCGCGGGCGCTTAGCGCGCTGGTGGCGCGTGCACGCGCAGAATTTGAACGGTTGATCGAAGTTCCAGGAGATGTGCGCCAAGCTGCCGCGCGTGAGAAGCGTCAGAAGCAGGCAAACGGCGCGAAGCATCAAAAGCCGCCCAAAACGCGCCTTCCAAAACAACTCGACAACTCGTTGATCAAGGAGCGCCTCTGTGCCGAACGTGAGGCCCGGCAGTCAGGTCATTCAAATGCCGGTCCGCGCCCCGACGGCTTTGTCAGCAACTTCGACGCATCTAAACCGCTACCCAATCGCACCGATTGGCACACCTCTACGTACCACTCCCACGGTACCGTGGCAGTGAGTTCATTCCCGCCCAGCCAATCGGAGTCGATTGCGCTACCGGATACCGTCCAGTTTCGATATCGAACTCCGGAAGGCGAAGAGGCCACGCGGACGGTAGTGGTCTACAAAACCTACTACGTCGGCGTGCACGCTTTTCTCGAGGGCCGAGACAACGCGCGGAGGGAGACCAGGACTTTCCGCCTGGACCGGATTCTCGCTGGGATCACCCGCACGGAAACAGGGGAGATCAAGTCCGCTTACGACTGGTTTCATGCCACCAGCCCCGAGTACCGGTCTCTCGGGCCAGCAGGCTTGACGTCAGAGAAGAAGGCGGGCAAGCCAAGTAACTGGCAACCCGCAGTGTTTTTTGCCGGCTTTCACCCTGCCCGAAGGCAGCAGTTGGAAGATCGGGCGATCGCTGCAGGGTGGGATGTTCGGTGGAGGCTCAGCCGCAGCGTCGACTATGTCGTAAGAGGCCCCAAGGCGGGACACAAGCAAATTGCTCAAGCGGAGTCTCTGCGCCTGCAAGTCATCGACGAACATTCATTCAACCTGCTCATATAGTCACTGCCTCAGCACTGAGAGATAGCGGGCCAGCCGCCACAAAACACTCACGGCGGGCTTTTAAATTGGGGAGCGATCTTGCAGGAGGTTTCAGTGCCCCGCCACAGGGCAAACAACAAAGAGAACTTCAGCAATGCAACACAGAAGTACAGCAGTCCAGGGGGATGCTGGTCAGGTAGTCGCGGGTAACGCCACGCACGATGGCGCCACGGCCAACAACCAGCTCAGCAACGTCATCACGATCAACCACGGCCAGCCGGAGTTGCCGGTGGCGCCGCTCAAGATCACCGATCTGCAGCGCAGGCAGATCTCTAGCAAGGTGGACGAGGTCATGGCCGCGACGGGCGAAACAAAGCTCGACGTTTACCGCGAAGTGCTGACGGAGTTCGGCATCGAAGAGATCCGGCAGCTTCCGCGCGACCAGTACAAGCCCGTCATGGCCATGCTGGACCGGTGGGTAGCGGAAGCTCGGGGCGAGTCCGTCAACGATGGTGCCCAGAAACCTGCGGAGCAAGTTATGTCCCCCAACACTCCATGCGTCGCCTGCTCGGCCGTCTCGCAGCAGCTCGCGCGCACGCGCCGTGCGCTCTCGATCGTTGGCGCTATTGCGCTGGCCGCTGTCGGCATGGCCGGCTATGCAGCGTTGACCCCCGCGCCGGCCGTCGATGCCGCGTCGGCGGCAAGCGGCGCGGGTGGCGTTTGCCATCACGATGGAAAAGCGTATTCGCTCGGCAGTGTTACACGCATGAGCGACAACGTGGTCTACCGGTGCGCGGCCGCTGACGGTGGCACCAACGCGGTGTGGGAGTCGACCCGCGAGGCCGGCAAGCGGCGGTCATAGCCAATGAGAAAGGCCAGCGCATAGCTGGCCTCTGTCGATACTTCCGACTCTGCTCGCGGGCATGCTCAGTGCAGGTATCGAGCAATGCAAAACATAGCGCTCACCAGCACGATGAAGACAGCGATCATGGACGCCATCAATACTTTGGCCTGCTTGCGGAAGGCGTCACGGACGAAGTTGTCTTCCATTTCTCAGTGGCTCTCCATTGCTTGGGTCATTGAAGGTGAACCTGCTACCGGCCACAGCATTTGCAGGTTGGCACGACTTGATATCGGCCGGTTGCCAGTTCGATGGCCAGCGCTTCGGCCACCATGCCGGCCGGCATATGCTCAAGCATCTTCGCCCACTGCTTTTCCGCCTCCGTATACGAGGTTTGCCCGCGAATCTGCCGTTCTACGGCGATTTTGACTGTTCGCGCTACCTCTTCTTTTGAAACCTGTTCGATTTTGCTCATATGGCACTCCAAAACATTCAACGGTTCAATCAGTTCGCGGGTGCTGTTCTGGCTGTTTTGTACGAAAACTTCCCTGTCGGCGTCGTGCTGGTACCACGCAACTTCATCGAGGGCGGCGTAGATGCCGAGACCGTGCCAGACGAACATGTTGGCGAAAGGCTCTCTGATGACGCCGAGTTCTTTATGGCGACAACACGGTGGCTTATTGATGCTGGATACATCCAGTGCAGAGACGTTGGCGAGCGCCACATCTTGAATGCCACGCTGACACCCAAAGCCCTGGAAGCACTCAATGCCGTGCCGGACAGCCTGAACGGCAAGCCTTCCATCGGGGAGCGCATGGTCAGTGCAGCAAAGGCAGGCACCACGCAGGTGTTGCGCGCCACTGCCCAGGAGGCGATCTCGGCAGGCATCAAGGCACTCATGATGTAGTTGCGACCGTACCTACTTCTTCGAGCTTCTCCGGCTGGATCTCCAGCTCGAGCGTGGTGGTGAAACCGCCATCGCCACTCACCCGGTGAACGACCTTCCCGACAGACCAACCCGTGTTGTCGATCTGCGGTTTCCACCCGCTTACCTTGGCATGCAGTGAAGGGAACAGCTCGGCCCGCCCGCGCGCCAGCGTGATGGTGAAGGTGGCCATGCCGCGCTGGATCTTGCGCCACTCGCTGCGGGCCGCGCGCTCCGCGTTGGACTTGGACGCGTACGTGTGCCGCAGCACCTTCACGTTTTCCGGGTTGGGGGTGGCCTGCACGGTTTCCGGCTTCTTCTTCCCCGTGCCGGTGTCCGGCTTCTCTTTGACCGCGGTGGCGTTGGAAGCGTCGATGACCACTTCGCCGCGCACGCCCGCGCGCGTGTCCTGGTAGTAGGCCTTCACGCCGTTGTAGTTCTCGCGGTCGGCGATGCTGAACGTGTGCGTGTCGCCTACCGCCCGGGTGATGGTAACGGGCGGCAGCGCGAGGCCGGATCCGCTCGTGGGCTCGCCGGCGGGGATGAAGAGCAGCGTGCCGTTCTTCACGGTGGCGATCGCGTCGAACTCCTTTGCCAGGCGCGACAGGAAGTTGGCATCCGACTCGCCAGTCTGGTCGACGTGGGCAATGACCAGGTCGGCCAGCTTCTTGCCGACCATCCAGGTCAACTTGTTGCGCATGGCGATCGCCTGCACCACCTCGCTGACCGTCTTGCCGACGTAGGAGTTTTCGCGGCGGGTGGTGAGCCCGCCGTCCATCTCCGCGCTGCGCGCGCGGATGATGAGGCGATCGGGCGGCCCCGTGTGCTCGAGCTCGTCCACCTTGTACGTCCCTTTGTTTACCACGCCGGTATCTGCCCAGCCGAGGGACAGCGACAACCGCACGCCTTTCTCGGGGAGATCCAGCTTGCCGTCGGTGTCGTCGAGCTCGATGTCGAGCTGATCTGCCTCGAAACCGCAGTTGTCGGTCAGCGTGAGCTCGATGAGCCGGTCCTGGAAGCGCCCGGTAATGTCCTTGCCGTTGAGGGTCAGCCGGTACACCGGGCGCGGCGAAAGGGCGGTGGTGCTCAGATCCGTCATCGCAGTAGCCCCGTCAGAACGCTGGCCGCCTTGGACAGCAGACCGTCATCGGCCCGCGTGAGCTTGATGGTGAAGTCGCACACGCGCGCGGCGCCGTCCTGGAAGAAGTAGGTACGGGTCGTGTCGACACTGTCGATGTAGAACTGGCCGTAGTAGTGGCCGGTGCCCTCGATGAGGGTGTAGGCGTCGCCGGTGTCGCCCATCAGCTCAAGCGCGGCGAGCGTCCATTCGCCGCCGGTCAATTCGGGCAGCAGCTTGCCCGCCAGGGTGACGGTTTCGTCGTCCGGGCCGGTGTACTGGTGCGACGGCCGGCGGCCGACCCGGTTGTGGCCCGGGTGGCGCCAGGCCACTTGCCGCTTGAATTCCTGGTAGGGGGCCGTGTCCAGGCTGAACACGAAGAGCCCCAACGCCATCATCATGGTCAGTCCCTATCGGAAAGGCGCGAGCGCGCACGCGCCGCGTTCTGGTTCTCGATCTTGCGCAGCTCGTCGCGCACCGCTTGTGCGATGGCTTGCGCGTCCATGCCGGCCTGCGGGTAGATGTTGATCGTGATGGGCCCAAAGGCTGCAGGCGCTGCGGTCGCGCCGACGGCGCTCGTAGAGAGTGGCGACCGGGTGTCGAACGTCACGGGCGCGGCGATCGCCGGCGCTGTGCCGATGGCAACGCCGGCGCCGATGCCGGCGAGCTTGTACGCCATGCGCTGCACGGTGCCCAGCGGGCCGCCTTCGCCGTCGGCCAGGCCCTCCTGCAAGCCAGCCATGGTGAAGGCGCCCAACGCGGCGAACACGCGGCTGGGACTGTGGATGCCCAGCTTCTCCTTGAAGAGCCCGATGGTGCGATCGGCGACGCCGCCCACGGCGTCCACCACCCAGCCGATCGCGCCCTTGATGCCGTTGGCAAGGCCCTGAATGATGTTGGCGCCGAACTCGGTGAACTTGGTCGGCACCTCGATCCCGAACCACTGCATCACGGTGGCAAAGGCGGCGTGGAAGAGCCCCAGCGGCGACCAGTTGAGCACCAGCGCGCTCACGCCGCCAATGCCGCCGTTGAACGCCTCTTTCACCTGGCCCCACAGGCCCCGGAAGAAGCCGCTGATCGGCTCCCAGTACTGGTAGATGAGGTAGGCGGCCACGCCGATGGCCGTTACCAGGAGGCCGATGGGATTCATCAGCAGCACGCGCCCGAGCAGGCCGACAGCGCGCATCACCCACGTGAAGGCGCCCGCCAAGCCTCGGAGCACACCGGACAGCACGCCGCCGGCGATGCCCATCTTGCCCATGACCAGGTACAGCATGGCGTACGGCCCAAGCACGGACGCAACGGCCAGCATGATCGGGCCGAGCACGAGCAGCGAAGCGGCGAGGGCGCCGACGCCGACTGCCATCGCCTTGGCGAGGCCCGGGTTCTCCTGCATGAACTTCGTCACGCCGCTGGCAGCGCGTGCGACCCATTCCAGAGCACTCGCGTAGAGGGGCAGTACCTTCTCGCCGATTTCCTTCTGCAGGTCGTGCACGCGGGCGAGCGCTTCCAGCTCTTTGCCCTGCGGCAGAGCCTTGGCCCGGGCGTCGAGCTGGTCGATGCTGTCCGCGCCCTTGTTGAGGCGCATATTTTTGTGAATCTGGTCCCGCTGCAGGTACATCTGCGCCATGAGGTTGGACGCCGTGCGGTTCGAGAAAATGCTCCCAATCGCGTCGAGCACCTGGTCTTTGCCCGTGATGCCTTTCTCCGCGAGCGTGGGCAGCAGCACCGTTTCCAGCCACTCGAACTGGCTCTTACGGAACACGTCCGCACCCTTGAGCGCGCCTGGGTCCATGAACGAGACCTGACCGGCCTTGTCTTCCTTGACCTTGCTGCGATCGGCGATCAGGCCCAGCCGGTCCAGGTTGCCGAGCGTGCGCTTGGTGGTCTTGCCCTGGTACAGGTTCTGGTACGCGCTCATCAGGGCGGTCCCCACCGTGTTGCCGCCCATTTCCTGCACGACGGGCTCCAGCGCATAGAAGAACGCCTCGCTGTCCATGCCCTTGGCCGCCAGGCCGCCGCGCTTGATGACCTGCAGCCATTGGTCAGACTGCACGCGGCCGCCAGTGGCGGTGATGACGCGCTGGATCATGTCGGCCTGCTTACGGAACTCTTCCGGGCTGGAAAGGCCGCCGCGCAGCTCCACGACCTTGAGCAGATCCAGGAACATGCGCTCGTTCTCCGCCCCCTGCGCCTGGCCGAAGACCGCCGCGTTGGCGAACTTCATCTTGGCGAGGGTGGGCAGCACCATCTCTGCGTGGTGCGCATCGGCAAACACGCTCAGGGCGTCGCGCATGAGCTCGGCCTTGTCGACCTGGCTGACGCCGTACGCCTTCATCTGCTTGGCGAACTCGATCGATTCCTTCGTGGCGGCATCGCCCAGGCCCAGCGCGGCGATGCGCGTCTTCTCGAGCTCGTAGTGCTTCGATTCTCCGATGCCCTTCCAGATCGGGGCGCCGGTTGCCATGCCAGCCACCGACGCACCCGCGCCGGCGGCGGCCAAGTTGCCGGCGCGAGTGCGGATCTTGTCCGCCGTCCGTTGCACGGCTGCCTGCGCACGGGCGCGCCCGTTGAGCGCCTTGAGGCGAGCGTCCTGCTCGGCCAAGGCATGTGTGGCGGCCGCCGTGGCGCTCCGTAGCTGCTCCTGGAACTGCGCCATGGTCTGGGTGCCACGGCCGGCATCCTGCAGGCGCTGGCGCACCTCCACGAGCTCGGCGCGCTGTGCCTGGAATTTCCGGGTCAGCCGTTCAGCTTCCGCCGTGGCCTTGCCGAGATTCTGCGTGAGCCGGGCGCTGGGCGAGTCGGCCGCCTGCACCGCCCGGGTGAGGCGCCCCACACGCTCGCGCGCCTCCCGCAGCGCCGAGGCGGTCTCGCGGATGTTGCCGCGGAGCTTGCCGAACTGCTCGGTCAGGCCTTGCGCACGCTCCAGCGCCTTCATGTGGTCGCGCGTGGCCTTCATCGAGCGGGCCAGCTCGTTGTTGGCCTTGAGCAGGTCGCGTACCGGCCGGGTGGCCTTGTCCACGGCCTGCAGGACGACCTCGAGGCGCAGGCGGCGGGCATCGCTCATTGCTGGGCCTCGCTACGCTCGCGGGCGCGCTCGCGCCACTCCATCAGCTCCATGATGCCCATGGCGTACAGCTCCTCCAGGCGGAAACCGAAAATCACTGCAACGTCGGCTGCGGCGTCTTCGACTCGGTCGGGTAGCCGTCCTCCTTGGCTTCCTTCGGCAGCAAAAAACTCGTGACCTCGCTTGCCAGCTTGACCAGGTCGGCCGGGTCGAGCTTGCTCACGTCGGCCGTGGTGAGCGTGGGGGCGGTGATGCGCGGCAGCACCGTGTGCAGCGCGGTCACGTCCATGCGCATCAGGTCCATGAGGCTGACGCCACGCAGCTCGCCGGAGCCCGGCTTGCGCACGGTGATGGTGGTGATTTCCTGATCGCCGCGCTTGATGGGCGTGTCCAGGGTGACGGTGTTGGTGAGTTGGTCCATGGTGACGAGAGCCAGGAGGAAGGGGAGAGGGACGGCCCGCTGCAGGCGGGCCGCGTGACATACCGCGCGCGCTTAAAGGCCGATGGCCCGGCGCTGGTCGGCCAGACGGTCGACGCCGAAGACGGTCTCGATGAAGTTCACGTGGTCGAGCTCGATCCACACCTCGCCGTTGACGGTGAGCTTGTAGTACGAGAGCGACGACTTGACCTTGAACGGATCTTTGCTGCCGGCCTTGGCTTTGCCGAAGGTGAGCTCGGTGTGGCGGCCGCGCACGACGATTTCAACGGCGTCCACCTCACCGCTGTCTTCACGCTGGTAGGAGCCGGCAAAGCGCAACATTGCGCCGGCGACGGTGGTGGTGCCGTACTGCTTGAGAATCTCGCGCATCGGGCCGCCGTACGTCGTCTCCATCTCCAGCTTTTCGTTGCCGAGGTCGATCTCGACGGGGCCATTCATGCCGCCTGCGCGGTATTCCTCGAGTTTGCGGGTGAGCTTCGGCAGGTCGATTTCTTCGACCTCGCCGGCGTGCGTAACGCCGTCCGCGAAGACGTTGAAGTGCTTAAGGATGCGTGGAAGTGCCATGGTCGTTCCTTGTCAGATGGGTTGCACCGCAGCTCAGGCCGCCTTCACGGCGTCGGCGAACTGCATCAGGTAGCGGTCGGTGATGCGCTGGCGGAAGGTGAGGTCTTCCAGCGGCGGGACCGGCGTGTAGTCGTAGTCGATGGCGAGCTTGCCGGCCTTCAGCGTGTCCTTGTCGTTGACGGCCGGGTCGTACCAGGCTTCGCCGCCGAGCAGGTAGCCGTTGCGCACGAGGTTGCGCAGCTTGGCATTGATCTGCTCGAGGATGTCGCGCACGAGCGACGGCGTCATGGGCAGGTCGACCGCCCACATGTGCGCCTCGGCCATCGTGTCGGCCAGCACTTGGGCGGTGCGGGTGTAGTTCTCGAACTGGAACAGCGGATCCTGGCTGCAGGTGTGGGAGCCCCAGAAGCGGAAGCCGTCTTGGCGGATCAGCGTGGTGACGTCGTGCGAGTTCAGATAACCGGCGTCCGTGGCAGGGTTTTGCAGATCCCAGTACACATCGCGCGAGAGGCCCGTCACACCGTTGACGGCTACGTTGGAGAGCGTCTTGTGCCAGCCGGTCTCGTTGTCGATCTTGGCGCGCAGGCCCACCGCCCGCGCCGTTGCCCACAGCGTGCGCTCTGCATTGGCGGCGGTGTCCCAGCCCACGAACTCCGGCCAGATGACCATCAGTTCACGCGCCGCGAAGTTCTGGCGGTAGGTGGTGGCTTCTTCCTTGGTGGTGCAGCCTGCGGCGTTTGCGTAGGCGAAGGCGCGCAGCTTCTGCGCGATGGTGACCAGTTCGGTGGCCACCGGCAGGGTGTCCAGGCCTGGAACCGCGAGGATGCGCGGCGTCACGCCAAAGCGGCTGCGTGCCGACAGCAGTGCCTTCATGCCGGTGTAACGGCCTTCGGCGCTCGTCGTGCCGATCAGGTTGCTGTTGGTCTCGCCCTCGGCCTTGCCTTCGGCCACGCGGACCACGACGGTCAGGGGGCTGGACTGGTCGGCTATCGCCTGCAGGGAGCGGGCAAGGGTGCCTTTGTCGCCGGCCTTGCCGATGGCGCCCTGCACGTCGGTCAGCAGGACCGGCGTGTCGAGCGGGAAGGTAGCGACGTCCGCATCGTCGGCCGTACAGACGATGCCGGCCACAGCGGTCTCGATGGTGCGGATGGGGCGAGTGCCTTCGTTGATTTCAACGACGCGTACGCCGTGGTGGTAGTCGGTGGGCATGCATTCCTCCGGGTAGGTCCGACGATGAATCGTCCCGGTAGGATGCGGCGCGCGCGCGAGGAAGTCCCGCGCGCGCTGTTGTGCAGCGAGCCGCTACAACAAGAAGGAAACGCCGGTGCGCCTAAACGTTGGCCGGCAGCAGATCAGCGAGGCCTGCGGGCACTTGCGGCCACTCGAAAGCGTCGGGGAAGCCTGGCAACGTCGTCACGTCTCGCAGTGCCTGGCGGTACTGCCCGGCGAGGCGCATGCGTTCCATGTCGCCCGTGTCCATGGCCTTGTAGACCAGCGTGTCGGCCACCCTCAATCGCTGCTCGCGCTCCATGCGAGCTTTGATGTCCGCCGCATACGTACGCGCCGCAGCCCCGTGCTTCTCGAGCAGCGCCTGGATCTCGCGCGCAGTGGGCGCAGGTTTGGACAGGTGCCATTCGACAATCTCGGCATCTGTCTTTTGCTGGCCGGTCTTCTCGTCAAGCATGTGCATGACCCAGAAGTTTGTGCCGTGCACAGCTTCCGGGTAGGCCTGGGTAATGCAATAGATGAGTTCGTCGTGAGTCAGCATGGCATCGATATCACTGGTTGCGCAGCCACACGGCGCGCAGGTAGACGCGATAGAAGGTGTTGCGCAGGCCCACCAGGACCCATGGCGCCGGCAGATCCGCCGTGCCCCCTGATTCCCCCGTTGGGACGGCACCGAATTCAGCGATGCCGCTGGCCCACTGGACTTGGGCGCCCATCGCGGCTTTGCCGTTGTTCAGGTTGGAGAGGTAGTCCGAGAGCCACTGCCCGGCCCAGGACATGTAGACGTTGCCGTTGGCGGCGAGGATGCCGCCGCCGCTGCCAGCGCGGATGGCGCCTTGGGCCTCCAAATCTCCGTTGCCGTTGAATGTGAACGCGTTCGCCCGAGTGCCAACGTGCATGGAAATCCAAGGCACAGCCGTGTCGCTGCCGCCCGCGTAACAGTCAATCGCTGCGAGATGGCGTACGCCCCATTGTGTCCACCGGATGCCCATGTACGCAGCCACGTTGCTGGGGCTGTCGACCTGAAGCGCGGGTGTGCGGTTGCCGTTCCATTGGTTGAACGCGCCGCCAATGGAGTCACTGCCATTGGATGAAACCACCAGCGCAGAGCGCCCGTAGCCGACACCGAAGTTCAGACCCCGGTTTGCGGTCAACTGGCCGCCGTCCGTTGTGAGCGGGTTGGGCAGGTTGGCCTTATCCCACGCGTCCGCGCCGTTGAAGTTCGGGCGAACCGCAAAGCTGAAGCGGCCCGTGGTGTAGTCGATAGAGAAGGGCTGGTGCCGGTTGCTACCGTCCTGGTTGTACGAGTTGCAAACGAGCGCGCCGCTTTGACCAACCATGAACAGGCGCCAGATGACCGAGTCGCCACCAAACTCGAGGAAGCCCTTTCCGTCGTTGTTGTGCGCGGGTAGGTTGACGCCGGCCTTCGACTTGAAGCCGTTTGCGGCGACGTTGCCCGGAAGCGTTGCATTGCCCATCCCGTCGACCTGGAACACCCGCAGGTATGTCGAAAAATCCCCGTTGGTCGACGTGTTGCGATCGACGATCAAGCCACGCCCGGACGACACCATGCGAAAGCGGCCCAGCGTGATGGGCTCTTGCGTGTCGGTGAACTGCAGCTCGACGGCCGGGCCTTTGAGGTTCACAGAGCCCACCAGGTCGCCACCGCCGCGCGGCAAGGCGGCGTCGGCAGTCGCCTTCGCGGCGTTGGCCGTGTCCTGTGCCGCCTTGACGGAGGCCGGTGTCGCGTAACGTTCGTCGGCCTGACTCAGGGGCACCGCGTGTTCGCCAGACACAGCGGCCGCCACCGCGAAGGTCTGCTTGTTGGATCCAGCGAGCTCGGCTTTCTTGGAGAGTAGGCCGGCCAGCTTCTTGGGCGTCACGGCTTTTGCGTCGTCCTTACCCGCAACGACCTCGGCATCCGTTGCGAGTTGGACGAGGCCGGTGCGGCTCTCGGTGGACGTGCGAGCGTGCAAGGCGGCCGGCGTCACTGCACGTTGCGTGTCCGCTCCCTCGATGGCTTCCTGAGTGGTAGCCAGCTCCACCACGCCCTGGCGCTCGGTAGTGGCCGGCGGGTTCGTGAAGTTGGAGTCGCCAAACGACAGCGCCGTCACGTCGAGCTGCTTGAACACCATGTCGACGGCCAAGAGCAGAATGGCCACCGGCGACTTTTCCATGATGGGCGTGGCCTGACAGTAGGTGCCGAGCAGCACGCCGTTGTCCAGGTACAGGCCGAAGCCGTAGAGAGAGAACTGATCGGCGCTGTCGTCGCGGATGGTCGCGTGGATGGTGTCTGCGGCGATGTTCTCGCCCGATACCGTACTGACGCGCTTTACCTCGTTGGGCAGGACGGTGAGGGTCGGATCGAAGTTGAAAGCCGCTTGTGCGAAGCCTACCTGCACGATCTTGCGGGCCGGCGTACCGGTGTGGTCGCCGTTGACCAGCGCGGCGCGGCCGGCGTCAGTGATGTTGATAAGTGCTCCAGCCATGTCAGGCGTCCGTGAGAGAGAGGCGAACAAAGAGGGCAGGACGGATGGCGGCGGCGATGCCGAGGCCTCCGCGCCGGTTGAATCCCTGCGTGAAGGTGTAGTGGGCGCGCACGGGCTTCGTACGGTCGATCTCGGCCACGATGTCGGCGACAAGGTTCGCCGTGGCCGGCACATCGTCGCGCTCGCTGACCGTCATGACGAGGTCGAACGTGCCCGGCCGGCCGGGCGGATCCATCTGCCACCACTCACGCAGCGAGATGTTCCCGCCGAAGGAGGCCACCACAGCCCGCACAGCGGCGGCCGTGCCCTTCTTGCGGGAGATGGGGATGGCGGCTTTCACCCGGGCCCGCTTGATCTGCTCCGGCCAGTAGTCTTTCCAGGTGTCGATTCCCAGTTGCCAGGCGAGCCACGGAAGCAGCCTCGAGGGGATCTTGTCGGGGTCGATCAGGGTGCGCAGCGGCACCGGGAGGTCGCTGATGACGCCATTGACCTCGGCCAGGCGACGCTCCAGCTCGGTGGCGTTCGGCGGCAGCAGATCAGCCACGGATGCCTCCATGCAGCACGTTGATGGCCGTGCAGAACGGCGCCTGCGTCAGGTCAGCGGCAACGTTGCCGGCTGGCTCGTGCAGCTCCACGCGCTCAACGCCGTCGACGTGCAGCGCCGCATGCAGGCCAGAGACGGCAACCTCGCGCCCGAGGCGGTGGCAGCCTTCTACGTACACAGCCAAGCGCTTACGCGCGAGCTCGAGCACGACACTGGAGTCCGGGCCGGGAAACGTGTAGATGGTCGCGGCCACCTGGTAGGGGAGGATCCTGGCGGACTGCACGGTCACCAGATCCGTGAGCGGGCGGACATCGTCGGAGCGCAGGCCCGCCGCGACCTTGTCGAGAAGATCCTGCGGGGCCGTGCCGTCGCCCTCGCGGGAAAGCACTGTCACCAGCACTTCGCAGGGCTGCGGGCTGGTGGCAGAGGCGTCGAGCACGCGGCCATCGGTGTTGAGGGCGTGTGAACGGTACGCGCCTTCAGGCCCCGCCACGGAGAACGACTGCGGCGCGAGCTGGATCCGCATGCGCAGGTCGGCGTCTTCCTCCATCACTGCCGGTGTGCCCGCCACAGGATCCGCCGGTTTGATTTGCAGGCGCTCGAGCTCGAATAGCGCCGCGATCTGCTCGAGGTCGGCGCCCTTCGCATAGGCGAGCATGACCGCCTGCGCGGCCTCATTGATGCGCTGGCGCAGCACCAGCTCGCGGTACGCGTTTTCCTGCAGGCACAGCACCAACGGCTCGGATTCGAGCTCGAGGACGGCGGCGATCTCCTCGCGCTTCTCCGGCGGGTACAGGGAGATCAGCCGCGCCTTGCGAGCGGCGAAAATGGTCTCGAAGTCCAGCGCCTCGACCACGTCGGGCGGTGGCAACTGGGAGAGGTCGATCAGGCTCGCCATGCTCAGTGGCTCCGGACGGGCACGCTCAACGTGCCCAGCGATTCACGGCGCGGACCGTCAATGCGGTCGCCCTCGATGTCGATGACGGCAGCGCCGTTGACCCCAACGGAGAAGCGAACCGACGAGATGCGGATTCGCGGCTCCCAGCGCACGAGCGCCGAGACGGCGGCCGACATGAGGCGCAGCCGGGTGGCGGGGTTCAGTGGCTGGTCGATCAGCTCGGGAATCAGTGAGCCGTAATCGCGGCGCATCACGCGCGAGCCGATGGGCGTCGTCAGGATGTTGCGTACCGACTGCCAGATGTGCGCAAGATCGCCCAGCGAGCGGCCAGTGGTGTTGCTCATGCCGCTCATCGCGTGCCCTCCGTCCAGGCGCCGCCGGGCTGCACGGCCCCGTGGCCGTGATCGTCGAGCACCACGCCATTGGAAGACAGCTTGCCGTCCTGATGGGTGAGGTCGCCGGTGATGACGTTGCCGTTGTCGCCGCCCTGGCCGGCGATGCCGTTCAGGAAGGCGAGCAGGCCCTTGACCGTGACGTTGCCGTCGAAGGTGGTGTCGGGGCACTTCACCAGCACGCTGGTGGCGGCTTCCAGGAATACCGTTTTGACACCCTCGACCTTCAGCATGCCGGCGGCGTGGTCGTACTTCACCAGCGCGCCATCCGGGTACAGCGTGACGGTTTCGTTCGGCGATTGGCTGGGCGCGTCGTTGGCGGCCGAGGGGATGGCACACAGAACGATGCCGTTCGACGGGTCGCCGCTCGGGCACAGCAGGACGACCTGCTCGCCCTTGGTGGGTGGGTTCCAGGTGCGTGTGCCCCCGGCGCGCTTCTCGCACCAGGGCAGCCAGGTGGTAGTGATGCCGCCGGTGGTGATGCGCACTGCCGGCGGGCGGCCGTGACGCACTTCGGCGACGGTGCCGACGCGGATCAGGTTTTCGATGAGGCGGGCGAGCTCTGCGGTGTCCATGCGCGCAGAGTGCCGTGCGCGCGCGAGGAAATCACTCGAATGACGTTGTGGCTCCCACGCTCACAACAACACAGTCGCCGTTAGTCGTTCGGTTTGTAAATGCCACAGTGGACGGCGCTGCTGCGGTGCTCGGGGGTCGACACCAGTAGCTGACACACCCGCCTTTTGGCTTCGTCCGTTCAGGTGCATCCCTTGCTCCGCGATCAGGACCGACCTCGCGTTCCTATGAAAACCCTCTATCGACTGGACGACCACGTTGTCGAGTGCTCGAGCGAGCCACTTGAAGGAACGTTCTTTCTTGTTTCGTGGAGTCTGCGGCCAGTTGCGGAAAGCTCCCGTCCGAGGGAGCCTCGGAGCGAGTCCTATGTCTGCCATGCGGCTACCGAAGCCGAAGCGTTGGCCACGGTACAGGCGAGAGCCGACCTGATCAGTCGGCGCCTTATTGGTGTGCGCGACGCTGGTGCCGCGATCGGGCCTGCCGACGATAGAACGCCTCCGGCAGGCGACATGTTCTCCTAGGAGGAATTCCGCCTAGCCCTTCCGAGCGATTTTTCAGCCATATCAATTGACGGCATGATTCCCCGCTGCCACACGCCAAGCGCGCGGCACCCCGGGACTGTGACCGTCCCGCCTTCCGAGGCCAAGCTTGTGGAGCTTGGTCTTTTTTTTCTGATGCCTCACCGGAGGAAGTTCAGGACGGTGTCTGTGATGGCCGAGACATCTTCTGGCGCCAAGCCGAGTAAAGCCCGCGCCGGGTACTGAGCCGTGAGCCCCTTCTTGTTGACGCGGTCGCGCAGACCGAAGTGGTGGACGGCCGCGATGCGTTGCGCACTGCCGGCGAACGTGACGACGGCGGCATTCGGATCAGCCTCTGCCTTCAGCCATTTCGCCATGCGCAGCCGCGTGAACATTGCCCGGCGAATGCCGCCGCGCTTGTGTCGGAGCTGGGGCTTGCGTGGCTCGTAGGCCGTGCCGTCCGGATTGCGCTGAGCGGCGATCCGGGCAGACTGCCGGCGGCGCAGCTCCACCGCGACAGCCCGGGCCAACACGCGCCGCTGAGGCGCGTCCAGCTTCGCCAGCAAGCCGGCTAGGTACGCATCCAGCTCGTACAGGCCGCTCACGCCGGCCTCCAGCTTGCCGGGTCGTCGTTCTCGTTGATGGGCTCGGGATGGTGCTCGACCTGATAGCCGTTGCCTTCCACCTTTACCGTCACCCGCTCGGTCAGCTTCAGCTTGATGGAGATATCGACCGTCGTGTGATTCAGGATCTCGGCCTCGAACTTGAACGCGTCTTCCCGCTTGTCCGGGTTGGTGAAGGCGTCCGGCTGGTTGGTGCGGAGCCACGCCAGCACGGGCACTACGATCGTGTCTGAGCTATCCGGGTAGTCGGTCACGACGAGGGTGAGCGTGTACCGATACTCGAACCCGAGCGATCGCGCACCGGTGCCCACGACGTTCCCCTCGTCAACAAAGACATGCAGGGCGTCCGGGTGCGCTGCCAGGTACGGCACGGCCGCCGTCAGGGCCTCCCGCAGGCTGGTGGCTTTCATCATGGCGCGGAGGCCTCGCCGATGATGGTCACGCCCTGGTCCCGCAGCGCCTCCTGCAGGGCGCTCAACTGCTCGCTGTTGGCGTGGCTGTCGGTGTAGTTGGCTGCGACGGTAGCGGCGACGGCAGAGAGCGCAACGCCCGAGGCGGCCGCATCAGCATCTCCGGTATCTGGATCTGGCACTGCGCCGGCGGCTGCGGCGTCGTGCAGGCGCACAAAGCCGCGAGGAACAACGCAGGCAGCATCAGCTTGAACGGTGACATAGCGCGGTACCTCCTTGATGACGGTGTCGCCCTTGGCGCGGATGATGCGCTCGCGGTCGACGTACTTTGTGACGGTGACGGTGGCGCCCCGGGCGTTCTGGAGTTGGGTGCGCAGCTCGCCGGCGGTGGTCTCTGCCTTCTCCGCGCGGTCGACGGCAGCGTGGTAGCGCGCGGTGGCCCACCAGGCGAGCCCCGCTGCCGCAGCCAGCAGGGCGAGGATGGCGACGGCGCGGTTCATGCGACCACCGCCTCTTCGGCCTGGTAGCGGTCGAAAGCGCGCTCCAGCTTCACGTCGTACAGGTGGGCCTTGTAGTTCTTGCCGTTGTAGCCGAGCGCGAAAGCCGCCCACTTGCCACCGGCCAGGGCCTTCTGCAGTGTCGGGTGAGCAGCGATGAAGCGCACGAAGGCGTCGAGCTGGGCCGCCTCGCTGGTGCGCATGGCGGCGACGAACTCGTGGACGTCGTGGTAGTCCAGCCGGCGGGCGTGGTAGCCCATGATCTGGAACAGGCCCCAGCTCGCAGACGACAGGGCGCACACCTCATCGATCTGCGAGGCCTGCGCCAGGCGCATGTACTCGCCCGCCTTGCCGGCATAGCCGCCCGGATCCTTGTTGACCACGTTGGGAAACTGCCGCGCGAGCGCGTCGGCGTCCTTGCCGGCCTTCTTGAGCTGGTCGTACATGACGTGGCGCTCGAAGAGGATCACCGGCCGCCCGTCAGCCAGGAAGCCGTTGCCCTTGCTCTCCACCTCATTGACGGCCCGGATGGCTGCCAGGGGGACGTTGAGCTTTTCGGCGGCCGCCTGCAGGTCGGCATCCGTCAGATGCCGCGTGTTGCGGATGCCGGCTTGCAGGGCCGCCAGCGTCTTCGGGCCGGCAATGCCGTCGACCACCAGGCCAAAGCGGCGCTGGGCCGCACGCACGGCGGCAGCGGTGTCTGAACCGTAGATGCACGAGTCGGGCGCATTGAAGCCGGCGGCGATCAGCAGTCGCTGCAGCTCGTGCACTTCCGCCCCGACCATGCCTTCACGCAGGATGCTCACGAAGACCTCCGAAGGAAACGAACAAACCAGGACTGGTCGGCCCCGCCCATGCGGAAGAGCTCGACCACGTTGCCGCGCACGGCGAACACCGCGACACAGACCACGGCCGTGATGCCGTTCTGCGCGAGCAGTGCCCAGTCGTAGCGGCCGAAGAGCACGCCGATGGTGACGGCGCCGGCGAGAACCACGAGGCCGTACGCCAGGCGCGACGCCCAGGGCCGATGAGCCGCCCCCTCGCGCTTGAAGAGCAGCAGGCGCAGCGCGATCAGCGCGCACAACGCCGCCTGGACGATGAAGAGCGTCTTCATGCTTGACCTCCCTTGTCGCCGTTGCTGGTCAGGCCCTTGAAGATCGCGCCGAGGCGATCGCTGTTGTCCGCCAGGCGGATCAGGGCGAGCAGGAGCTTGACCACTACGGCCGAGGCCACCAGCGCACCTACGGCCTGGCTGACTTCGGTATTGGTGGGCAGCGCCTTGGCGAGCAGCGCGGCGGCCAGCGGCGCGGAGAGCAGGCCCGCCACGATCGACGCAGCCAGGAAGCCGAGCTTCTTGAAGGTGCCGAGCTCGCCACTGTTCAGCACGAACACCGCCGCGCCGGCGAAGGCGCCGAGCACGGCGCCCGGGTCGACGCCCGGCAGCAGGATGGACAGGGCACCAACACCCGTGACGGCGAGGGTGGCGGTGGAGCCGGTGGAGATGGGTTCAGCCATATGGGTTCCTTGGGGTCAGTCCCAGAGCTGGACCATTTGCACGGCCGGCTGCGGGGAAATGTCGGGCATGTCGAGCTCGGTGCCGTGGGGCAGCACGGGGCCGAGGTCGGCAATGCCCGGGTTGGCGGCCAGGACGGCCTCGGTGACGCCGGCGGTGCGGCCGTAGACGCGCTGGCAGATGGCGTCGACGGTGTCGCCCTGGATGGCCCGTACACGCATCAGATGAGCTCCACGGTCGTGCGGCCGACGCCCGTCAGGTCGCTGATGGCCCAGCGCGCATCGCGGCGCAGATCGTCGACGCCCAGGTTTTCCGCTTCGGCCTTGCGGTCGCCCGTTGCGGTGGCGTCGATGGTCCGGTACCGCTCGATGAGCCAGGCGGCCGCCATGCAGTGCACCGCGCGGAAGTAGCGGTGCAGGTGGGCGCTCTTTCCGTCGACCTTGGGCGCCGGCACGTCGGCCAGCGTGGTGCGACCGAACGCGAGCTGGGCGGTCTTCCAGGCCTCGAGCTCCGCGTTGACGGACAGCACCGCTTCCACCAGCGAGGCGCGCAGCCGCTCCGCGGTGACCGTGCCGTCCAGCCGCATGGCGGCGTACGCCTGGTCGACGTCGATATCGGGGAAGAAGCCGTCGTTGACGATCGGGTCGCCGCCTGGCTGGGCGGGCGCGGGGACGGGTGCGGCAGCGATGAATGAAGACATGGGTTCAATGGACGGGGAGGCGGTGGACGGGGCGAGGCTTCGCGGCATGCCGGAAGACTGCCCCGTGCCGCCTGATGCGCGGGGTCACGCTCGGTGTCAGCTCTTGCCGTCGCCCTCCTTGGCGCCGGCAGCCGCTGCGTTCTTGATCTCGCGCTCGATGCGCTCGATGTCCTTTTTCACGCCGCACTTCTCGTGCAGCTCCAATGCGCGCTTGAGCTCGGCCAGTGCCGTCTGGCGCAGGACGGCGGCGCGTACGCTGTCCGCCGTTCCCGCCTGTGCGTAGTTGGCGTAGCCGAGGGCCTTGTGCAGCTTGGCGCGTACCTCGTCGGGCATGTCCTCGTCTGCCACTAGGTCGGCGACGGAGACCAGCGCGACCATGTCCACCGTCTCGCCGGCGTCAATGGCCTTCAAAGCCATGTTGGCGAACTCCTCGGCGATGAGGCACGCCGTGGTGCGCTGGTACTGGTCCGGCATCGCCAGCTTGTGCCGGATCGCGTACGCGGCCATGGGCAGCGCACCGGCCAGGTCGCCGACGTCGATGTGCCACACCATCACGGTCATGAAGACCTCGTCCTGCAGGCCCGCGTCAGACTGCAGGACGCCTTCCACCCAGGCGGTGTACTCGGGCAGCAGCTTGCGTTTGAGCTCGGCCTTGCGCTCGATGGACTGGACGGCCTTGAGCTGACGCTTGTGCTCGGCGAGCTGCGCCAGCATGAGCTCGTGGCCCGTCGCGTGGCGCAGCGGATTGGCGTCCTGCTGGGCCTGCGCCGCCAGGGCGGCGGAGGCCCGCAAGAAGTGGTTGCGGGCCGGGCTCGTCATTGCGCGCCCACCGTGATGTTCTCGGCCATGGCTGCGCAACCCAGATCCTCGATCACGTAGGCGTCGTTGCTCGATTCGAAGTTCTCGATGCGATCGCGCTTGGCGTTGTCGACGATGGTGCGGCGGCGGCTACCGTCCTGGTAGTAGATGGACAGGTTGTCCAGGCGCGTCACCAGGAGGCCGTTGACAGGAAAGTACGGCACACGGACCGCCTGCAGGCCGCCGATGCGCTTCTGGCTGATGATGAGGTCTGCTGCCAGCGTGTCCGTCGGGCGATTGTCCTGGTTGATGATCGGGAAGTACTTGTCGGCCAGCAGTTGGCGCCCGCACACGACCACCAGTTGCGGATCCTCGGCGTACCACGGCTCCACGAGGTTGTTCACCACGTCGAACACGAGGGCGTCGAGCGAGACGTAGTCAGATCCAACGCCGCCGCCCACGACGATTTTGCCGGCGGTCTTGCCTTCCTTCATGACCCGCTGCGGTGCCTGCTCGCGCAGGTTTTGGAGCCACCCCTTGTTGACGTCCTGCAGCATGGGGTTGGCGGCCGGGTCGGATGTCGGCGAGCGCTTCACGCCGTTGAAGCCGATCATGATGCGGTCGAGCGCCTGGCGCTGAATGATTGCGTCGCGGATGCGCGTCTGGAAATCCGGGAACTTCGCCCATGCGTCCAGCCGCTGATACGTGATGTGCGTGTCGAAGTTGGTTTGCTCGCAGCGGTACTTGCGGCCGTCCAGCGTTGCGATATCGCGGGTCTCACGATCCTTCTGCGTGGTGTCGGTCGTGCTTGCCGCAGGGCCGGCAACGCCCAGGCCGACTTTCTCGCCTTCCTGCTCGCCGACGCCGATGATGTTGATCTTCTTGAGGAAGTCGCTCGACTCCTGCACTTTGGTCTCGAGGCGCTGCTGCACGCTCGGATCGACCGAGAATTTCACGTCGACGCGATCGACGCCGTTCAGCTTTGCCACTTCGGCCGCGTAGGCATCGTAGAGGCGACGGGTTTCGTTACGCATTGTTGACTCCGGTTGTTGGTCTGGATGGTGGTGCTGCGTCCGGTGGCCGGGTCAGCAGTCGGTCTTGATTTCGGTGCTGCCATCACCGCCCGTGGCCGGCGGCCGGGCGGTGTAGGCCTCGGTGGTCTCCAGGCCCGTTTGGAGGGCGTTGAAGGCCTTGTCGCGCTCTTCGGCTTGCGCCTTGAGGGCGGCCAGTTGTTCGTTGATGCTCTTGAAGCTGGCGATGACCTGGTCACCCATGGCTTGCACCTGGGCGGCGACCGTCTGGATGGCTTCCTGCGTGTCGGCAAAGCGGGCCTCGGTGTTGTCGTCGGCCTTGCGCTGCTTGGAGAACAGCGCCTTGATGCTCTCGGCAAAGCGCGATGGCACGGGCGGTGTGTCAGCCGGCACGGATTGCGACAGGTCGACGTCGACCTCCACGGCCTCGGTGAACACGTTGGACGGATCCAGCTTGCGGGCCGACAGCGGGTTGACTGGCGCCTGGGCGCTGAACTTGAGCACGTCGCAGCCGAGGCTTGCCGGGTTGTCGGTGACGGCGAGCCCGACCAGGTAGGCCTCGCCCGTGTCTGCAAAGCTCGGCTGCACCTCCATGGACGAGAAGATCTTCTGGCGCTTCTTCGTCATCGCCACCAGCTCGTCGGTCGGGTCGATCTGCGCGAAGAGACCGAGCTTGCCGCCCACCTCTTCGGTCTTCAGTGCAACCACATCGCCGTAGGCCTTGAAGGGGCCGGCGGGGTCATAGCCGCGGATGTGCTCCAGGTTGACGCGTGCGGTGTAGACCTTCGGGTCGTAGTTCTTCGCCATCTGGACCAGCGTCTCGCGGTCGATCACGCGGCCGTCGCTCGTCGCGCCTTCAGTGGCAATGCGGAAAAACTTGGTGGGCATGGTGTCCTCTGTGGTCGATGTCCCGGTGGTTCGGTGGTGGTGCCATCTTCAGCGTCGGGCATCGCGCGGGCAACGCGTTGATGTTGTGAAAACCCGCGCCACAACAGGCGCCGCGTGGCACGCGCGCGCGCGGCCGGTAGCGTTGCGGCATGACTACGCTGCCGCCTATCGCTTCTCTCTCGATCGACCCGGAGATGGATCCGCGCCGCGTTGCGCGCTCCCTGTACTGGCAGGGCTATCGCGTGGCGCGCATCGCGGAAATGCTCGGCGTCAAGCCTGTGACGGTGCACAGTTGGAAGCGCCGGGATGGGTGGGCGCAGACGACGCCGGACGAGCGTGTTGCGCTGACGATCGAAGAGCGCTTGATGCGCCTGGTCGCCAAGGAGAAAAAGGAGGGACGCGACTTCAAAGAGATCGATCTGCTGAACCGCCAGCTCAACAATGTGGCGCGTCGCGAGCGCTACCGTGATGGCGGCAACGAGGTCGACCTCAACCCGAAGGTAGCGAACCGCAACGCCGGCCCGCGCCGCAAGCCTGAGCGGAACGCTGTCAGCCCCGAGCAGCGCAAAGAGCTGCTGGACGCCTTCCACGACTCGCTGTTCGCATATCAGGACGTGTGGTACCGCGCGGGCCAGGCCGAGCGGATCCGGAACATCCTCAAGTCGCGGCAGATCGGGGCCACCTGGTACTTCGCGCGCGAGGCCTTCATCGACGCGCTGACCACCGGGCGGAATCAGATTTTTCTGTCAGCCAGCAAGGCGCAGGCGCACGTCTTCAAGCAGTACATCGTCCAGTTCGCCAAGGATTCGGCCGGTGTCGAGCTCAAGGGCGATCCGATGGTGCTGCCCAACGGGGCGACGCTGTACTTTCTGGGCACGAACGCGCGCACGGCGCAGAGCTACCACGGCAACCTGTATTTCGACGAGTACTTCTGGGTGCCACGCTTCCAGGAGCTGCGCAAGGTCGCCTCCGGCATGGCGATCCACAAGCACTGGCGGCAGACCTACTTCTCGACGCCCTCCAGCCTGGCGCACGAGGCCTATCCGTTCTGGTCGGGCACGCTGTTCAACCGGGGCAAGGCCAAGGACAAGCAGGTCAAGATCGACGTGAGCCATGCGGCACTGCGCGATGGCATGCGCTGCGCCGACGGCCAGTGGCGGCAGATCGTGACGGTGGAAGACGCACTGCGCGGTGGCTGCAACCTGTTCGACCTGGACCAGTTGCAACGCGAGTACAGCGACCTGGAGTACGCCAACCTGCTGATGTGCGAGTTCGTGGACGACTCGGCGTCGGTGTTCCCGCTGTCGCTGCTCATGCGCTGCATGGTCGACAGCTGGGAGGTGTGGGACGACTTCCGGCCGTTCGCGCCGCGCCCGCTCGGGTACCGCCAGGTGTGGATTGGCTATGACCCGAACGGCGGGGGCGGCGACAGCGCGGCACTCGTCGTGGTGGCACCGCCCGTTGTGGCCGGCGGCAAGTTCCGCGTTCTGGAGAAGCACCAGTTCTCGGGCATCGATTACGAGGAACAGGCCTCGGCCATCCTGCGCGTGTGCGAGCGCTACAACGTGACACACATCGGCATCGACAAGACGGGCATCGGCGACGCGGTGTTCAAGATCGTCACGCGCGTGCGCCCGGACGCAAAGGGCTACAACTACAGCCCCGAGGTGAAGACCGGCCTCGTGCTGAAGGCCTATGACGTCATCAGCAAGGGGCGCCTGGAGTTCGACGCCGGCTGGACCGACCTGGCCGCCTCCTTCATGGCGATCAAGAAGACCGTCACCGCGACCGGCGGCCGCGTCACGTACCAGGCCGGCCGCTCCGAAGACATCAGCCACGCCGATCTGGCGTGGGCAACCATGCACGCGCTTTCCAACGAACCGATCGAAGGCGTGACCGCAACCAATACCAGCATCCTGGAGTTCTCATGAGCCGCAACAAGAACCGCCGCGCCGGCGGCAGCACCGGGCACGTCCGCCGCAACACCGCGCTGGCCCCGACGGAGCAGCACACGGACCGCGCCGCGCAGGCCGAGGTGTTTTCGTTTGGCGATCCGGTGGAGGTGCTCGACCGGCGCGAGCTGCTCGACTACATCGAATGCATGCGCATGGGGAAGTGGTTCGAGCCGCCGCTGCCGTGGGAGGGGCTGGCGCGCTCCTTCCGCGCGGCGGCGCATCACAGCTCGGCCATCTATGTGAAGCGCAACATCCTAGTGAGCACGTTCATTCCCCACAAGCTGCTCTCGCGCGCGGCGTTCGAGCGGTTGGTGATCGATTGGCAGGTGTTCGGGAACGCGTACCTGGAGAACCGCATCAGCCGCGCTGGCTCGAGCATGGGGCTGCAGCCGGCCCTGGCCAAGTACATGCGCCGAGGCGTGGATCTGTCGACCTACTACTTTGTGCAGAGCTACCAGCAGCCGCACGAGTTTGCGCCCGGCACGATCTTTCATCTGCAGGAGCCGGACATTAACCAGGAGGTGTACGGCTTGCCGGAATACCTGTCGGCGCTCAATGCCACCTGGCTCAACGAGTCAGCCACGCTGTTCCGCCGGCGGTACTACAAGAACGGGTCGCACGCGGGCTTCATCCTGTACATGACCGACGCGGCTCACAGCCAGGACGACGTCGACCGTCTGCGGGAGGCGATGAAGAGTGCCAAGGGACCGGGGAATTTCCGCAACCTGTTCATGTACGCGCCCAACGGCAAGAAGGACGGGATCCAGCTCTTGCCGGTGTCAGAAGTGGCGGCGAAAGACGAGTTCTGGAACATCAAGAACGTGACGCGCGACGACCAGCTTGCCGCGCACCGCGTGCCGCCGCAGCTCATGGGGATCATTCCCTCGAACACCGGCGGCTTTGGTGACGTGGAGAAGGCCGCCAAGGTGTTCGCGCGCAATGAGGTGAAGCCGCTGCAGGATCGGCTGCTGGCGATCAATGAGTGGGTGGGGGAGGAGGTGGTGCGGTTTGCACCGTACACGCTGGACGGGACTGAGCCCGTCGCTGCGTGATTTCTTCAGAGGCGATACCCTAGTACGCCTTGACCTCGACAATCTTTGCGGTGGCAACGTCCCTGTATGGCGACATGGCTTCGAACCGCCACGACTGCCCGGGCTCCAGCGCCGTTGTGCTTGCCATGGTGATGCCAAGCTGTGAGCCTGCGGCATCGAGAAGCGCAAAGGTAATGAAGATTTGGCGCGTCCTCTGCCCGGTGTTGTTGTGCAGAATCCCTTGAACCGCCGGCAAGCCGGCTGGCGTCATCACCAGCGTCAGGTCCGTAACAGGGAGGTTGGCAGCTTGCCCGTACGCGCTGGAGAGCGAAGTTGCTGCTGCAATGGCCACGATGGCATGTTGAAAACGCATGTCATATTTCCTATGAACAGGGTGGAAAGGAAAAGATAGACGGCTGCAGGCAAGCCGCACCGACACATAGAACCCAGGGGAAGTTATGCCGAAAGAAGCCCTTGTCGTCTTGGCGAACATCGTCGCGATTATCGTGATGGGCATTGCAGTTGTGCGTCTCCGCCAGTACGACCCGCCTCAACACGAGCAAGATGAGAACGGCCCCTGACGCGAGAGCTTGAGCGGTCAGCGAAGCTGCAGTGCTGGCGGAAAAAGCCCCAGCCATTGGAGTAAAAGGCTTTCAAAGGTCGGCGTAACGGGGCAGCAGGTCTTGGTCTACGAGGCGGACCTCAATCTTGTTTGCGATCTTGACGTGCTCGGGGTTATCGGCCGAAAACGGTTCGTCGGTCACGCTCACGATGATGGTGCCAGTCTGCTTATTCTTCTCCCCGAGTACAGGTACGAGCGCACCAGCTTCGGGCACCTGTTGTGCCGTGAGTATCTTCGGCAGATACAGCATCCAACCGACGCCCGGACGGTCGGGGAAGACCTGCTGCATTGAAAAGTACTTGTAGGGGCCGACTTCCAGCGTTCTTGCCGGCCAAATCTCGAGTAACCCACGCACGAAAGGCAGAACCCGTTCTTTGTCTGCAAGCGCAGCAACACGTTTGGATTGCAACGAAAACGTGCTGTTGCCGCCGTGTTCGTGCGTCGACAGTGAAGAATCCAATGCCACTCCGCCATCGCCTTCGGTTCCATTCCAGACGCCAGTCATGCGAAGCCATGGCGTTTCCTCATCCTGCTTTTCGGCGGCCAAGATCGCAATGGCGGCAGGCGTTGGACCGTCTTTGTCAAAGGCAGGATTGAGCAGAGAGTGCTCGGGCGTATCGGCCGGTGGATACCAGTGGTCAATAGGGAAGCCGAGTGGAACGAGGAGCTTGGCAACGCGCCATAGATCACGCAGTTGCTCGCTTTCGGTCGGAAGCTGGGCGTTCCTTAGGCTGAATGTCAGGCTGATTTGCATAGTTATGGCTGCAGCAGAGTTCGGATCGCCAGGCGTTGAGCTGCGAACTGCCGGGTGAAGTACCGATAGGATATCGGCTCCATGAAGTACCAATTCAGCGTGGTCGGCGAGCTTTGTCGGACGACCATGCTTTGAACGCTAGCCTGCCTACGAATCTTGATCACCCCGTCGATTTTGAAGAAGAACTTTGGGTTGCCATCTTCAGGGTCAAAGAACTGATCGTATTTTGCCTTGGCCTCTTGGAGCAGGCATGCAGACGACCGGAAGCCGTCGAAGTCCACGCCCGCAAAATTCCACTCCGTGTATGGCGCGAAGCCAGTGATGCGGGCTTGATAAGCGCGTGACACGTCGGACATGTTCCACCGGCGGGTGACCAGGGGTCCCTTATCTGGCGGACACTCTTTGCACTTCTCTTTCGCCTTGGTCTGCGCCTCGGTCTGCGCGATGGGGGACGTGCGAGCGTTGTCTGCCTCTTCCTTGCGCTTGCGTGCCTGATCAATGGCGGCGCCTCCTGCGACCGTGACGCCCAGGGCGACTAGCAGGCGGCCCAGTGCCGCCTCAATGAGTACGGGCGCAGCTGCGACCATCAGAGACCTCCATCCAGTTTCTTTTGCAGCACTGCCTCAAGGTCATCAAGCCGCTGCTCAGGCGTAGCACCGGGCTTTCGGAGGTAGTCCTCGATCACGGGGTCGACGATCAACGCCGGTGCATCTGCTGCCATGTACATGAGCCAGACGATGTGAGGTGTGGAGGTGAAGCCGATGCGCACAGCGTAGTCGTACGCCTGTTGCATGCGACTGAGAATGACCTCGCGGCCGGGGATCGGAACTAAATCGGGGCGCTTCGCCAAGAACTGGTCTGTCACGCCCGCGACGAAGTGGCCGGCGTCGCAGGCCTGCAGCGCCTGCCATTGGCTTTCATCAAGCGTCAGCATGCGCTCTCCCGATGTGCATGCGCTGGTCGTTGTGCAACAGGTGCCATTCGTAAATGTGGGCGAAGAAGGATTCGCGCTGTTTTGCAGTGAGAACCTTGGCGAGGCTCACAAGCACGCGCGGATCCCAGAACCGCAACAACGCGATACGACCATCGGGGAGGCGTGCGTCAAGGTGGGACTGCAGCAACTGCCTGAGGCCGTGCAGGTCCGCTGCGGAAATCAGCCATGTAACGGAGGGGGCTTCATGCTCGAGCCGGGCGAGGTCCGCAATGAATGCTTCGTCTGCTGTTTCGGCGTCGGCAAGCCACGGTCCAGCATGTGCGAGGGCGCCGTCTGCGGTTCCGTGGAACAACGAGGCTAGGCCCGCCCTCGGTTCAAGGCGCTCCCCGCGATGGCTTTCGTATTGCACACCGTCCACGAGCCCGTACAGGCGCAAGGTCGGCTGGTGCGCCCGCAGTTGTGCAAGGCGGTCCGCCACATCGTGTGCCATCTTCAGCCTCGCATGACGGTCGAGCTGCCGCTCGCGGCCGCTTTCATCAGGCATTCAAGGCAAATACCGGACGTGGTTGGGGCAGCGATCGCGGCGGCCTGGGCTGCGAGGTTTCCCGTGTTCGGGCTTCCCGAAACCATGTCGGTGGCGGTACCGGACGCCTGGCTGCTGAGCAGGCTGGCTCCGCACGCCGTCTTGTCCATGTGGCGGGCATAGGTGTTACCGGCGCCGTCGACGACGATGCCGTTTCCTTTAAGGATCGGAAATGTTCCTTTGCATTTCGGACACACCGTCATGTCGCCCGAGCGCGCCATGGGCTTGCCCAGCATGGTCGAGGTCGGATCGCCGGTGATGACCGTGCCGCCGTGGGTGGTCTTGTCGCCTACGACAATAAATGGCTGCTGTCCTGGCACGTGTGGCCTCCATGTGCTGCGCGTTGCCCGGTGCCCCGGGGGGCAGGCGGCGCCATGCTAGCGAGGATTGCCAACGTCGGTGCTGAAAGAAATTGAATTCTGATTTGAGGGGTCGGCTGTCCCTCGCGCCGCTCAATCTGCGATTCGGCAGACGTAGCACGGGCTGCAGGAAACGGCCATAGAGGCGGCCTGCGCCCGGCGATGCTGGGCCCGTCGGGCTAGGCGATCGGCCGCCTGCGGGCTTCGTATGCCGCCGGAGAGGCACGCCCGGGGGACGGGGTGGGCGGTTGCCGGGGCTTCATCGCCCCGGCGCGCGCGGTTGGGACCCCGCCTCACCTGCGCGCTTCATTGAGTGGTTTTTATGCAGGCACCTGATGGCCTCACAGCGGCTCGCAGCAACGTGCGGCGGCGTCAGTGACGGTGCAAGAAAGCTATGCAAATCTATGCGCCATGCCTATGCAGAAATGACGGAGGGCAAACACAAAGCCCACCTTTCGGTGGGCTCCTGGGCGCATAGCTTCAGGCCATCATGAGACTACTGACGTGCAAGAAGATCACGCAGGCCTCCCTGGACCCGGTCAAAAGCCTCCAGGCCATCGACCGAAAGTCCCGCTCGTTCGGCTTCTTCGCGCATCGCCTTTAACTTTTTTTCGACTTTCTCCGCTTCCACACCCTCAGAAAAGATTCGAAGGAATGTCTGCCAATAGACTGCTGGGATTCCCGATATTGGCTGCTGCAGCAACGCTTCGATAAAGGCCGTCATCAAACCTCCGCGTGCGACTCTCCCGAAATTCTTTCCTTTATCTTTGCTCGCTTCGTCATTGAATTTATCGCCCTTTGAGGGATATGGTCGCGCATCTTTGGCGTAGTCAATTGACGCCTCGTCTCCGGTAACCCCTCGCAACGTGGTCCAGTAGTGATTTCGATGCTCGGCAGCGTACGCCGCTTCGTCAATGAATGGACGCAGAAGCTTGGGTGTGCCGGAAATGACTTCATCCAGTCCCCACGGAAACACTACAAGCAGGTCTTGCGGCGCGCATGCTAGCGCTGAGGCCTTATATCGGAACGAGGGCTCGCCTTCCTTGGACAGAATAAACCAGCCTTTTAGTTCGATCCCCATAATGATCCGATCGGCCTCCGGCACACCGGGTGCCGTAGTCTGAAGGCGCACATCTGGGAACACCTGTGCCTGCCGTACGAATGAGTAAATTTCATACTCGCCATCGGGGTCCCACAGCTCCCGAAGGTCGTTCAGATTTTCTACGACGGAAGACTCAATCGCCGCCCCTAGTGGGGTGTTTAACGTAAAGAGATCTGTGGCGCTGATACCAGCAATCCGTAGTGCGGTGCGAAACCGTGCTGGAAGGGCATGGAGTGCATCGATCACGCGATCGTATAGAGCGCGATGCTTCCAGTCGTTAGCCGGTCCATTGGTCCGAACCGGGACCTTTTTTGTCATGAAGCCACCTTGAGGGCTGTAGGTGCAAGAACTTGCGAAACTCTGGCAGCCGCGACTTCAAAGAACTCACCGTTCATTTCCGCTGCGTGCGCAAGGCGGCCACATTGCAACGCGGCAACGGTTGCCGACATCAGGCCGCCGAAAGGCTCCCATACAACATCACCTGGATCGCTCGCGGCCAGTATCTGCCGCTCCATGAGCGACAAAGGTTTTTGGTTTGCATGCATGTAACCGGGACCGTTGAGCTTTTTCACCCGTTCGGCTCCATGAACAGGAGGCTCACTCCATACGTTGGTTCGTCCGTGTACGTGCGTCCACTTGGCCCGCATTCTTTCCCACATATCTGCGGAAGGCGGGTTAACACCATCCAGCGAGAAATAGGGGCGAGAGGTTTTTCGACCATGCTTCGCACACCATTTGGCCATTGCGACAACTGCGTCGCCAGGAGGGAAGTACCACAGGTGACACTGCGTTAGGTACTTCCGCGTCGCCGCATTTTTTACGCCGCATGCAGCGTTGCTCTGCGCCATAGGGAGACCTGATCGTTGCCACTCGTAGCGCAACCACTCCTTAATGGGGACTTGGTTTCCTTCCAAGGTCGGCAACGTAGCCTTTCGCGTGTATCGGACCGCGACCTCCGTCACTACAGGTAATCCGCGGATCGTCTTCGAATTGACGTTACCGGCGATGTGAGCGATGCCCTTGTCCCAAATCACCGTTTCTTCGTACTGCCAGCCATTCAACTCCAGCGCTGGGTGTGCCTTGGCCCACCCTATTTCAGTATTCCAAAACCAAAGAGTGGTGAAAGGCTGAGAGTGTCGAGCCCATGCGGCTGCATGCGGGGCATACCACTCTGCAAGGCCGTCAGGCGTGACAGGCTCTCCCGGGAACTTCCCGAGTCCGTAGGGGCCATCTGAAATTATGACCGTCGGCGGCAGCCATTGATCATAGACTTGGAGCGCGTCGCCCTTGTAAAGGGAGGCAGGCCCTAGCCTGAGTGTCTGGTCGTCCGTTCGCGCAACAGCTATTCGTCGGCTTCGTGTCATAAACCACCTCGTGTACTGGCGCGGATTGTCTCACAGAGATCGGGCTCTGGTCCTTCGCGCTCGCGGCACTCGATGAGCTGTACCTCGGGCTCGAAATTCGATCGCCGCGCCTGCAATAATTCGTTTCTGTACATGCGCCGCTCCGGCTAAAAGATTCCGGTATCTACTGAACAGCGCTTAGCAACAAAAAGCGAAACGGCCGCACATCGGCGGCCGTTTCGCTGGGCTTCGCTGCCTACAACACTGACTAGCTAGTGAGCGTGCTGTGCCTCTTTCATCCGTCGCACTTCAAACGCGAATCGCGAGCGGATCATGTCATTAATTTGGCGGTTCGAACCCTCAAATCGCAGTGTCGCCTTGATCCGATCAAAGGACACCTTCTCCAGCAAGGCGATGAAGGCCGAGTTCACGAAAGAAGAAGGCACGGCGTCAACACCATCGAACGAGACCGTCACCGACTCCCCTTGCTGGATCGGATCGACAATCAGTCGGAAGATGACCTGTCCGTCAGCATTGCTGTAGCACTGCTTCACGTAGTCAAGAGCGCGGATCACCATTCGAAGTCCTCTTCATCTACTTCGTCGGCAACGAAAGACTGTGTGTTCAACGAGATGTGTACCAGAGTGCCGGGATAGAAGCCCGGCGCCGTTCGGGGCGTCCTGTTCACCACTGTCCCAGCCTTCGTACAAGAGTATATGCCTTGCCCGGAGTGGATGATGACGGATCCGCCGTTTGTTCGAACAACGTTGTTAATTAGGACCGCTAGGCCAGCGCCGCGGTTCCTCGGTGTTGTATTCGTGGTGAAACCTTCCCGACAGGCTTGCTCGATCGCTGCTTGGTCAGTGAGATCGGGCAGCGCTTTGCGCACATTCGCAGGGATACCGATGCCAAAATCCGAGATGCAAATTTTGACCTGGTGGCGCTTGGGATAGTGTTGAGCGAAGGCGCAGCCAATCGAAACAGTGGAGTGGTCTTCGATGTTGTTGAAGATTTCGAGAAAGCACACCTTGACAGTGGAAAGAGCCGCGTCGGTCACGCCCAACGCGTGGCCCAGCCACGGAATGAGCCGGTACTCCATGTATTCGTAGCTGCGCTTGTACTCCACGAGTTTGAGAGGAAGGGTCGTGGGCCGGACCTTGGATGCGGGATCCAACTGCCTTTTTAGGTAAAGCAGAAAGAAGCCCGAATCGTCGAGGAACTTCAGTGCGGGCGTGTCCGCGTTGAAGTTCGCAAACGTCACCTTTGCCCCAGAGTGCCTCAGGTACTCGATCAAGTTGCTGAGCACGCTGATGCCATCCGGTTCGATAAACTGCAATCGCCCGAAGTCGAAGACAATTCGGGAATACCGACAGTTCTGCTCCTCATCCATCACGCTGGCCACCAGCGCATACATGGTGTCCTTGTTGAAATGGTGAGGCAATTGCACTGTGTGCGAGCGGGGAGACAGGATGTGCCAGATCATGAAAAAATGTCTTTATCTGCTCACATTGTAGGGCACGAGACTTTGCCGAGCCGCCGAGAATCGGCACCGTCGGCGAACCACCGTCAATGAGGAGAAGTCGGCGGGACTGTAGCTATATTTCACCTTTCGCGCGCTTGGGTCAGCCCGCGCAACCTTGTTTTGTCTTGATTTTGCAGCTCGCGAGTTGCACAAGGCCTTGATTTATAAAGGGTTCGGGGTCATCCCCAAAACTCCGAAGGCAGGGGTTGACGACTCCGCCCCAGCCAACCTCACCTACGCCGCCTGTGCCGCATATGAATCGGGGTGTGCCGGTAATGTACCGAGCCGAGTCGGGTATCAGGCGGTCTTGCGTTTCTTCCTTGCTTCCGAAGCCTTATCCGATGTAGCATCCACGCTGGCTGCACGTTTTGAAAATCCGCGTGTCGGTGGTTCGATTCCGCCCCAGGCCACCAAAATTCTTCGTTCTGCAAGGTCCATCGATTTTGCAGAGCAACAAAAAAGACCTCCTCGCGAGGTCTTTTTTCTTTTCCGCGCGGGCTTTCGACACCGCGCCGTCTCCCCGTTCGCCGCGCCGATCAACGATCTGCGGCGCAGTGTCGCAGCAACAAAAAATATACCCGAGCCCTCTTGACGCAGCGCAGCTTAGGGTATACCTAGCGGCCCAAACTGCGCCAAATTGTCACAGGTCTCGGTATAGTGACTCAACGCTATCAGCGACAAGCACAAGGAGGCACTCCATGGCATTCGTTGGCACCGGTCACCACTTCCATTTCCACGCTTTCGACGGCATCAGCCGCAAGACGCGGTTGACGTGGTTGCGCAATGCTGCGGCGCTCACTTGCCTGATGGCGCTGATCGCGACGATGTGGGTAGGCGGCAATCTGTCGGCCCTGATGCACACGCCGCTGATGAGCGGGGTGTCGTCGCTCGGCGCGGTGATGATCCTGGCGTGCAGCTGCATGGCGGTGAGCCTGCTGGGCCTCGTTGCCGCGGGCTTCTTCCAGTTCCGCATGGAACAGCTCGACGCGCCGGCCGCCTGAGCCCACGCGTCACCGCACGAACGGAGGCCTCGGCCTCCGTTTTTGTTTGTCCGAGACGGCCGCACTTCGCGGCCGTCCTGCTTTGCGCAGCCCACGGGAGACCTCGGTGTTGACGCAATTGTTTCATTAACGTAGTTTACGAAACAATTGAATCAACACAGTCACTCCATGACGTTCGAAGAACTCATGCAGACGCTGCGCGACCGCGCGGGCAGTCTGTCTCCGCAGCTGCAGCGTGCCGCCATGCTGCTGGAAACGCACCAGCACGATATCGCGCTGCTTTCGATGCGCGATTTAGCCCGCCGCTGCGACCTGGCGCCGGCCACGTTCTCGCGCCTGGCGCGCGCATTGGGCTTCGAGGACTTTGCCGCGCTGCGCGAGATCTGCGTGAACCACCTGCGCCAGCAGGCGGACGGCTTTGCCGGTCGCGCCAGCACACTGCAGGGCAGCGATGCAACGGGCGCGTCCGACGCCGAGCGCATCGGAATGGCGATCGGCGCACATGTGCAATCGGCGTTTTCGGCGGCCAACATGGTGTCGCTGGAAACCGTCGCGGCCGCGCTATGCGCGGCGCGCCGCGTGTACCTGCTGGGCGCGCGCAGCTGCCTCGCGCTCACGCACGCGTTCGGCTACGCGGCGCAACTGTTTGACGACAAGGTCACGCTTTGCGCCGGCAGCGGCAACACGCTGGCCGATCCGCTGCGCTTCTGCGGCGAGGGCGACATCGTGATCGCCGTCACGTTCGACCCGTACACGCGCGAAGTCGTCGAGGCCATGCAGTACGCGCATGCGCGCGGGGCGCGGCTCGTCTACGTGACCGACAGCGCCATCGCGCCCGGTGCGGAACTCGCCTGGCAGCAACTCGTTGCGCCGGTGGCCATCCCCTCGTTTTTCCACTCACTGGCGGCGCCCCTGGCGCTGCTCGATGCCCTGCTGATGACCTGGTTCCGCCGCGCCGGCCCCACGGCGCTCGCGCGCCTGGCCGACAGCGACGCCCAGCTCAAGCAACAGCACGCCTACGTGCGCAACGCCCGCCGCAGTGAAGCGGCTGTCGCCGTGCCGCCCGCCCAACGTTGACTGCCCGACCGACCATGACACCGTCCACCACCTCCGTCTTCCACCGCGACCCGCGCAAGACGCTGCCCACTGCAATCGGCGGCGAGGGCATGACCCTCATCGACGCCGAGGGCAAGCGCTACCTCGACGCCTGCGGCGGCGCTGCCGTTTCGTGCCTCGGCCATGGCCATCCGCGCGTGGTCGAGGCCATCTGCAAGCAGGTGCGCGCATTGGCGTATGCGCACACGTCGTTCTTTACGACGGATGTCGCCGAGGAGCTGGCCGCGCGCCTCACCGCCGCTGCACCGGGCGACCTGGACCACGTGTACTTCGTCTCCGGCGGCTCGGAAGCGATCGAGGCCGCGCTGAAGCTGGCACGCCAATACTTCGTCGAGATCGGCCAGCCGCAGCGCCAGTACTTCATCGCGCGCAGGCAGAGCTATCACGGCAACACGCTCGGCGCGCTGGCGATTGGCGGCAACGCGTGGCGGCGTGAGCCGTTCCTGCCGCTGCTGGTGCCGGCGCATCATGTGTCGCCGTGCTTTGCCTACCGCGAGCGCCGCGATGGCGAGACCGACGCGCAGTACGTCCAGCGCCTGGCCGATGAACTCGAGGCCAAGATCAGGGAGCTGGGCGCTGAGAATGTGGCCGCCTTCGTCGCCGAAACGGTGGTGGGCGCCACGGCCGGCGCGGTGCCGCCGGTGGCCGACTACTTCCGCAGGATCCGTGCGGTGTGCGACCGCCACGGCGTGCTGCTGTTGCTCGACGAGGTGATGTCCGGCATGGGCCGCACGGGCTACCTGTTTGCGTGCGAAGAAGACGGTGTGGTGCCGGATCTCGTTGCCATCGCCAAGGGGCTGGGCGGCGGCTATCAGGCGATCGGCGCGACGCTGGTCAGCCGGCGCATTTACGACGCCATCACGAACGGCAGCGGCTTCTTCCAGCATGGCCACACCTACATCGGCCATGCGACGGCGTGCGCGGCCGCCCTCGAAGTGCAGAAGGTGATCGCTGAAGAACACCTGCTCGCCAACGTGCAGGCGCGCGGCGAACAACTGCGCGCGGCGCTGCGGACGCGTTTTGCCGATCACCCGCACGTGGGCGACGTGCGCGGCCGCGGGCTGTTCGTCGGCGTGGAGCTGGTGGCGGATCGCGCGACCAAGGCGCCGCTGCCGCCTGCCCGCAAGACGCACGCACGCGTGAAGGCCGAAGCCATGCAGCGCGGCCTGATGGTCTATCCGATGGGCGGCACGATCGACGGTCAGCGCGGCGACCACATCCTGCTCGCGCCGCCGTTCATCGCGACCGCACAGGACATCGACGCCATCGTCGAGCGCCTCGGCGATGCCGTGGACGCAGCCACCGCCAGCGCATTGGAGGCCGCGTGGTGACCCAGCCCATCGCCATCGCCGTCGCGCCCAACGGCGCCCGCAAGACGCACGCCGACCATCCTGCGCTGCCGATCACGCCCGGCGAGCTCGCCGCGTGTGCGCAGCGGTGCGTGGATGCCGGCGCCGCGATGCTGCATCTGCATGTGCGCCACCCGGACGGCACGCACAGCCTGGAGCCCGACGATTACCGTCCCGCCATCGCCGCCGTGCGGCAGGCCGTGGGCGACGCGCTCGTGATCCAGATCACCACCGAGGCGGTCGGCATCTACACGCCTGCGCAGCAGATGGCATCGGTGCGCGCGCTGCAGCCCGAGGCGATTTCCGCGGCACTGCGCGAGCTTGTCCCCGATGCGGGGCAAGAAGGCGAGGCGGCGCGCTTCTTCGGCGAACTCGCGGCGGCGCGCACGGCCATCCAGTACATCCTCTATTCCGCTGACGACGTGGTGCGCTACCGTGATCTGCGCGTGCGCGGCGTGCTGCCCGACACGCCGCACTGGGTGCTGTTCGTGCTGGGCCGCTACAGCGCAGGCCAGCGCTCCGACCCGGCGGACCTGCTGCCGTTCCTGCAGGCGTGGGCTGACGGCGGGGACATCACCGCCAACGTACCGTGGGCGATGTGCGCATTCGGGCCGCGCGAGGCGGAATGCGCGCTCACGGCGGCGCTGCTTGGCGGCCACGCGCGCCTCGGCTTCGAGAACAACATGGCGCTGCCCGACGGCAGCATCGCACCTGACAACGCCGCGCTCATCACCAACCTGCGCCGGCACATCGACGCGCTGCATCGGCCGCTGGCAAGCGCCGCCGAGCTGCGCGGATGGTTCGGGCGGTAGCGCCGCTTTCGTTTCGCCTGTCGACCTTTCACCTCGAAGAACTTCCCCAAGACGGCGTGGCACGGATCACGCCGCACCCCACAACCATTGGAGGACACCATGCGTCTTACCGCTCGTTGCATCCCGCTGGCGCTGGCCGGCATGTTCGCCACCGCGGCCCACGCCGAGGCACTCGACGGCACGCTCAAGAAGATCCAGGACAGCAACACGATCCTGATCGGCGTGCGCGAATCGTCGATTCCGTTTTCTTACCGCGACAGCAAGAACGAGATCGTCGGTTTCTCGGCCGATCTCTGCTCCCGCGTGATCGACGCCGTCAGGAAGAAGACGGGCAAGCCCAACCTGGAGGTCAAGCAGATTCCCGTGACCTCCCAGAACCGGACGTCTCTGGTGCAGAACGGCTCGGTCGATCTGGAGTGCGGCGTGACCACGCACCTGAAGTCGCGCGAGCAGCAGACTGCTTTTTCGACGACCTTTTTCATCGCCGGCACGCGCCTGCTGACCAACGTGAAATCCGGCGTGAAGGATTTCCCCGACCTGGCGGGCAAGTCGGTCATTACCAACGCGGGCACCACGTCGGAACGCATCCTGCGCAAGATGAACGACGAGAAGAAGATGAACATGAACGTGATCAGCGGGAAGGATTACGGTGAATCGTTCCTCACGCTGCAGAGCGGCCGCGTGGCGGCGTTCATGATGGATGACGTGCTGCTGGCCGGCGCACGCACGCTGGCGCAGAAGCCCGACGACTGGGTCGTGACCGGCACGCCGCAGTCGTTCGAAGCCTACGGCTTCATGCTGCGCAAGGACGATCCCCAGTTCAAGAAGCTGGTGGACGACACCATGACCGGCGTGATGAAGAGCGGCGAGATCAAGACGCTCTACGCGAAGTGGTTCGAAAAGCCGGTGCCGCCCAAGAACCTGAACTTCAACTTCCCGATGAACGATCAGTTGAAGGCGCTGTACGCGAACCCGAACGACACGCCGTTCGAGTAAGCGCAGCACGCAGCATTACGCCACCGCCCGGGCCAACGCGGCGCGCTCTGCCTGCGGGATGCGCGCCGCCAACAGGTGGCTGGCGGCCCACTGCCCGGACTCGGCGGCGCCGTCCGTCCACGGGCTGCCAAGATAATCCCCCGCCAGCACGATCCGGCGATCACGCCCGAGCGTGGCGCGGTACGCCGCAATGGCACGCGCACGGCCGACGGGCGATCGCGGCTCGGCCGCTGCCCAACGCTGCACGTGTGCCGACACCACTGCGCGCTCCAGACCCGGCAAATGCGCTGCCATTGCCTCGGTGGCGAAGCGGATCAGCATGGCATCGTTCTGCGGCATGGCGCGCGTCGCGGCCTGCTCGCCAAACATCGCACAAACGATGGGGCCATCGCCTCGCCCTGCACCGTGTTGAAACGTCAGCGCCGCCAAAGGGCCGCCCTCCACGGGCGAAAACAGCGCGCCGTACGCCTGCGCGAATACCTTCGGTGCCGACCATGAAGGGGAGAGGCCCAGCGCCACGTGGATGCTCGGCGCGTAGGTCGCGTCGAGGACTGCGGCCTCGCCCAGCGACGGACGGGGCAACCAGGCCCGCGTTGCATGTGCAGGCGTGGCGAGCACCGCGCCGTCGGCGTTGATCCACTCCCCGTTGACGCACAGCCGCACGCCATCGGGGGTTTCGGCAACCTGTTCGACGTTGGCGCCGTAACGCACATCGAGCGACGCGGCCATCGCGCGCGGCAGCGCCTGCCAGCCGCCTTCGACGATCAGCGTGTCTGCGCCGCGAAATGCGCCGAGCGCGGCCAGCAACGCTCGCGAGGTCCCTTTCAGCCGGTGAAAGTACAGACCGTGCACCATGGGTTCGAAGACGTACCGCGTGGCACCGCCGCCAAACACGCGTGTGGCCCAGTCCTGTGCGTCGGCGTCGTCGAATGCGGCCAGGCTGGCGTAGTGATTGGGGTCAATGCCGCGCGCCTCCCGCGCTGGGGCAAAGCCGCCTCGCAGCATCTGCCATGTTTCGCCCCAGGTGAGTTGGCCGGTGGTGGCAAGCGTCCATGGGCGTTTGGAATGCACGGCACGGAAGTCCTGCCCTCGCTGCAGCGCCGCCACGGCCGAAGTCTTGTGCAGCCGTGAGGACAACCCCGCCTCGTGCAGCAGCGGCAGCACGTGGCGATATCGCGACGACACGAATTGCGCGCCACATTCGATGGTGTGTCCGTGAAACGGCACGCTGAGGATGCGGCCGCCGGGCGCGCGCGCCGCCTCGAATACTGTGACGGCGCAACCCGCGCGCTGCAGATGCCGCGCGGCGTTCAGTCCCGCAATGCCCGCACCGACTACGATGAAATGTCGCATGGCCAGAAGGTGAATGGTGACGCGACTTACAATACCGGCCGGCCGCGCACCATACACAGCCTGTCAGTTTCTGCACGAGGACACCGCCATGCCCAGAACCACCCGCACGCGCTGGATCGAAGCCGGTTTCGAACTGCTCGACATGTATGGCGCGGACGGAGTCTCGGCCGAGCGCCTGGCGCGCCGTCTGAACGTGACGCGCGGCGCGTTCTATCACCACTTCAGCAGCCGCAACGACTACGTGCGCAGCCTCCTGGCCGAATGGGAACGCGCTTATACCGGCAGCATCCTTTCGCTCGTCAAACCCGACGACACCGCCGAGACACTGCTCATGCGCTACCTCGACGTGGCCGCATCGATGCATCCGGGGCGCGAAGTTGCCATCCGCGCGTGGGCCATGCGCGAGCCGCTGGTGGCGGAATATCTCGAACGCGTCGATTCGCAGCGGCTGGCCTTCGCCACACAACTGTGCGGCCTGCGCGGAGGCGTGCCCGACGACGCCGCCTTCTGGGGCCGCATCGCCCACCTGTGCTTCATCGGCACGCAGCAGACCACGGCACGGCCCGACCCTGAGGCGTTCCGGGCGTTCTTTCTGAAGTTGTTTGCGATGTCGCAGCGGCTGGCCGTGCCAGCCTAGCCGTCGGACTTAGATACCGGCCTGCGCAACGGCCTCGATGCGCGCCTGATGCACGGCCTGCTTGATGCGAGAGGGGTTGTCGGCATGGCGCTTGGCAACCGCACCGGCGTCGATGGATGCGGCGGCCTGCAACGCGCGCAGCAGACGTTCGGTTTGCGGATAGGCGCGGTCTTCAAACCCGAGCCGGCCGCGTGCATCGGCTTCGCACGCCTGCAGGGCCTGCCGGAAACGGTCCGGCTTGCGCAGCGCATCGCAACGCTCGAGCAGGCGCACCAGCGCGGCGGCATCGAAGCCGTCGCTGCGGTGGATGTTGCCGTGCTCGCGCGCGACGACGACGGCCAGGTCGCGGCATTCGGTCGGCACGCGCAGGCGCTGGCAAACGGCTTCGATCATCGGCACGCTGCGCGCTTCATGGCCGATGTGGCGCGGCAGCACGTCCTCGGGCGTGGTGCCTTTGCCGAGGTCGTGCACCAGCGCGGCAAAGCGCACCGGCAGTGATGTGCCCATCGCGGCGGCCGTTTCGATGACCATCATGGTGTGCACGCCGGTGTCGACTTCGGGGTGATAGTCGGCGCGCTGCGGCACGCCCCACAGCCGGTCGAGTTCCGGCAGCAGGCGCACCAGCGCCCCGCAGTCGCGCAGCACGGCGAACATGCGCTGCGGATGGGCTTCCATCAGGCCGCGCGCAATCTCCTGCCACACGCGCTCGGGCACCAGCGCATCGACTTCGCCGTCCTGCACCATGCGTTGCATCAGCGCATTGGTTTCGGGCGCGACATGAAAGTCGGCAAAGCGCGCAGCAAACCGCGCCAGGCGCAGGATGCGCACCGGGTCTTCCATGAACGCATCCGACACATGCCGGAACGTGCGCGACGCCAAGTCGGCCTGTCCCCCGTACGGATCGACCACCGGGCCGACAAGCGCGCCGTCTTCCGCCACGCGCTGCGCCATCGCATTGATGGTCAGGTCGCGGCGGATGAGATCGTCTTCGAGCGTGACGTCCGGCGCGTAGTAGACCGAGAAGCCCTTGTAGCCGGCGGCCGTCTTGCGCTCGGTGCGGGCAAGCGCGTATTCGGCATGCGTCGCGGGATGCAGGAAGACCGGGAAATCCTTGCCGACCGCCCGAAAGCCACGTGCCTCCATGGCTTCCGGCGTGGCGCCGACCACAACGTAATCCCGGTCCTGCACCGGCAGCCCGAGCAGCGCGTCCCGAATGGCGCCGCCCACGGCATACACCTCCAGCCCATGCGTGGCCGGATCGACAACGGCTTCGTCGTGCGCTGCGCGTTCCGTCATTGATTGGCTGCGACCAGCGTGTCCTCGTCCGGCGCCGTGCGGTAGGGCTCGTCGTCGGGGAGGAAGTCGTGCTCGGCGCGGGCGCCGTCGATCCATTCCTGCATGGCGGGCAGATTGAGGATGTGATCGGCATAGGCCTTCGCCACATCGGGCAGGCGCACGCCGTACGTCGCGAAGCGGCTGACCACCGGCGCATAGAACGCATCCGCGACCGTGAAGTGGCCGAACAGGAACGGGCCTTCGGCCGCGTACTTCTGACGCAGCTCGGTCCACATGGCCGCAATGCGGTCGATGTCGCGCTGCACGGCCACGTTCCAGCCCATGCCGGGCAGCACGGCCGTCACGTTCATCGGCATGTTGTTGCGCAGGTTGGTGAAGCCGCTGTGCATCTCGGCGCAGATCGAGCGGGCGTGCGCGCGGGCCTTCGGGTCAGCCGGCCACAGCTGGGCACGCGGAAAGCGCTCGGCGAGCGTCTCGCAGATGGCGAGCGAATCCCACACGTTCATATCGCCGTCCACCAGCACGGGCACGCGGCCGGCAGGCGAATGACGTGCCACGTCGGCGGCAAAGGTCTCGCTCAGCAGGCGCACGCGGATCTCTTCGAACGGAATGCCGGCCTGCTTGGCCAGCAGCCAGGGGCGTAGCGACCACGACGAATAGTTCTTGTTGCCGATGACCAGTTTCATGATTCCCGTCCTTGGAGAGTGCACAGCGAGGGTTGCAAGGGTTCGCCAGCTTGAGGTGCGCCGCGCCCGTGTTGTTGTGCGAGATTGGGGGCGGCGGCGCAAGGCGAACGGTCCATTCTAGCCCTGCGCTGCAGCGCCACAAAATGAAACCCATTCGCCACCATTGTTAAGGTGGCTCACAAGCAAAGCCCGTTCCGCTACCGATGCGAGCCCATGCCGGGGCGCAGCGCCCGATCCGGCCGGAAGCCGGCCAGCGCAGGCAGCATCACCGCTTCCATGCCGAGCGGGTGGATGCCGAGTTCCGGCGCGACCGGCTCGGCGCTGATGCTGTCGACGCGCATGGAGTCGAGGTTGTCGCGCGAGATGGGCGCTCCGGGCAGATGTTCGAACAGCGCGGCCTGCATGCGGCCCAGGCCTTCGGGCAGCGGCACGATCCAGCGTGGATGGCCGCTGGCGCGCCCGGCAAACCGCATCAGCTCGGCGAGCGTGTACACGCGCGGGCCGACCAGCGGATACGCGTGCCGGACGGTGGCCGGATTGTCGAGCGCATTGACGAAGGCGGCGGCCACATCGTCCACGTATACCGGCTGGAAGCGGGCGTCGGCGCGGGCCAGCGGAACGAACGGCGCCATGCGCTGCAAGCGGGCGAACAGGTTGAGAAAGTGATCGTTCGGGCCGAACACCACCGATGGACGGAACACCGTCCAGTGCAGACCGCTGTCCATGACCACGCGCTCGCCGTCGCCCTTGCTGCGCTGATACATCGATGGGCCGGCAGGATCGGCGCCCAGCGCGCTCATATGCAGCAGCCGCTTCACGCCATGCCGGCGGCATGCGGCCACGATGCGGCGCGGCAGATCGACATGCACGCGCTGGAAATTCGGCCCATACGGCATCTCGCGCGCATCCTGCAGCGTACCGACCAGGTTGATGACGGCGCAGTGCTCGCCGCCGCGTTCGGTCAGCGCCAGGAAGAGGGCGTCGAGCACGTCGTCGGCATAGATGTCGGCGTCCATCACGTCAACGCGAGGCAGCAGCGTGAGGTTGTGTGCCCGGGCAGATTCGGCGTCACGCGTGGGCACGATCACACGGCCGTCGGGCAGGCCGGGCGCGGCAAACGTCTGCGTCACGAGCCGGGAAAGCAATTGCGTGCCGATGAAGCCGGTGCCGCCAAAGACGAGCAGATTGGAGGTATGCATGGCCGCATCTCCAAAAGGTGGGGGGCATCACCACAATACAACCCGAACGCGCCCGACCCCAAGGGCGTGCGATGCGCCGTGCAGCGTGCGCCACCACTGTGATCGCGAATGCGCATGCGAATGAAACAACGCCCGCATCACAGCGGGCGTTGTTTCGGAGCGGGAAAGCGACTCAGGGCAGGTCGTCCGGGGTGACGGCTTCCGGCGCCACCTTGCCCAGCCGATCCTTCAGCGATTGCGAGCGACCGGTGAGCAGCGCGCTGTAGTACGTCGCATTCGACAGCACGTTCTTCACATACGTGCGCGTCTCGTTGAACGGAATCGTCTCGGCGAAGATCGCGCCTTCCACCGGACGCGTGAGCGTCGAGCGCCAGCGCTTGGGGCGGCCCGGGCCCGCGTTGTAGCCAGCGGTGGCCAGCGTCATCGAATTCTCCAGGTTGTTCAGGATCATCGACAGGTACGCCGTCCCGAGCAGCACGTTGGTATCGATATCGCTCATCTGCGAAACGCGGAAGCCGGGCAGGCCGATCTTCTTGGCAATGTGCTTGGCGGTTTCCGGCATCACCTGCATCAGGCCAGACGCGCCCACCGACGAGCGCGCATCCATGATGAAACGCGACTCCTGCCGGATGAGGCCGTACGTCCAGGCAACGTCCAGGCCCACGGCATCGGCATTGCGCTGGACCACGTTCAGGTACGGGGTCGGGAAGCGCAGCGAGAAGTCATGCTCGGCCTTGGTCTTGTCGGCCGAGTTGACAGTGCGATCGAGCAGGCCGAGCTTGCGGCCGTATTCCGCCGCGGCGAGCAGCTCGCGGTCGCTCATGTTGCGCAGTTCCCAGTTCCACTCGCGGTTGCCCTCGAAGCGCAGGTTCATGTCGTACAGGCGCTTGGCGCGGCCGAAGCCCGGATGGTTGCGGCCCATCACGTCGACCTCGGCGTCAGTCACGGTCGTACGCGGCGGCACGGTGATGCGCTGGCCCAGCTCTTCCAGCGCCAGCTGCCCGTAGAAGTTGAACTGGCCGGCAATCGACTGGAACTGCTTGGCTGCCTCGTCGCCGCGGCCATCGGCCTTGAGCGCGCGGCCATACCAGTACGTCCACGCCGGATCGCGGCTGCGCAAGGTGGGGCGCATGGTTTCTATTGCCTGGCGCACCATCTTCCAGTCGCCGGCACGCAGGGCGGTGCGCACGCGCCACTCCTGCGATTCGTCCGACAGCCACGCATCGCCGCCGAGCTTCATCTGGCGGCGGTAGGCATCGAGCGCATCGGGCGTCTGCTTCTTGGCAGCGTACTGGCCGATCACGCCCCAGCCGGCGCCTTGCTCCTCGCGCGAGAGGCCGCCGCTCTGCGAAAGCAGGTAGGCCGTTGCCTGCGACGGATCGGTGCGCGCCATGCGCGTCACGTTGGCGAGCGTGTCGTTGTCCACGCGGTCGCCCGCATCGGTACCGGGCAGCACGGCCGCAATGCGCGCGGCCTGCGTGACGAGGTTCTGCTCCAGCGACAGCCGCGCCGCAAAGGCCACGTCTGCACGGCTGAACTGGTTCGATTGCGCGAGATAGCCGATCAGGTCGACACAGCCTTCGCCGTAGCCCTTCGGATCGAGCAGCGTGTTGCGCGCGTCGGCGGCCACGTTCTGGCCCTTCATCGCACGCGAGAGCAGCGCGTAGCACTCGACCTGGGCGTCGTCCTTGAGCACGAACTTCGGATACTCGGCATCGAAGGTCGCCCAGTCGCGCTTCTTGCCGAGCACCAGCAGCCAGTCGTTGCGCAGACGGTCGGCAATCGCTTCACCCTGGTAGCGCTGCAGGAACGCGCGAACTTCGTCTTCCGGCGCATCGATGCGGGCGTAGCCGCTGGCATCGAAGAGCTGTGGCTTGATGCGGAAATACTGCACGTACGACGGGATCGGGTAGTCCGACAGGCTGTCGGCCAGCTCCCAGCTGCGGGTGACGTCGTTGCGGCGCGCGGCGTTGCGCAGCTCGACAAACGCGTCGTCCGGATTGGCCGGAATGCCTTGCGGCGCCTGCCGCTTGGCGGCCACCGCGAGGGGCGCGGGCCCGATCACGCTCATGCCCATCAGACCCGCAAAAGCCAGCGCTACCGCGCGATATACTGCCTTGGCCTTCAATGCCATCTCCTACCCCATCCCATCACTGTTAGGTCCGTCGATTATCCCATGCCGCCCCTGAGCGACCCGCACGATCCGGCCAATCCGACCACCCCGATCGAGTCTCGCCGCGCCCTGCGCGCCATGCTGCTCGACGCGCGTGCATCGCTGCCCGATCGTGTTGCGCATGACGCTGAGCTTGCGCGGCACCTGGCAGACCTGCTGGCGGCGCTGCCCGTCAAACGGCTGGCGGCCTACTGGCCAACGCAAGGCGAGTTCGATGCGTTGACCGTGCTGGCCCATTGGCTGGGGGCCGACGCCACGCGCCATGCGCTGCTGCCCGTGGTGACAGACAAGTTTTCGCCCTTGCAGTTTCGGCGATGGACGCCCGAATGTGAAATGACACCGGGCGCCTACAACATCCCCATCCCCCGCTCGGGCGAGGTCGAAACACCCGATGCACTGCTGATACCCTGCGTGGGCTTCGATGCGCAGCGCTATCGCATCGGCTACGGCGGCGGCTTCTATGACCGCACGCTGGCCGCGCTGCACGCCGCCGGCCACCGGCCGCGCACCATCGGCATCGCATTCGAGGCGAACCGGCTCGAATCCATCGCGCCGCAGTCGCACGACATCGCGCTCGACTGCATCGTCACCGAGCGCGGCGTGTTTTGAATCGAAAATCGATCGAAGGAACCTGCATGCCGCACACGCTGACCACCGTTGCCGAACTCGAAGCCGTCTACGGCGCCCCGAACCCGCGTTCGCTGCTCAAGGAGATCGACCACCTGAACGCGGACTACCGCGCCTTCGTCGAAGCTTCCCCATTCATCGTGCTGTCGTCGGTGGGCGCTGGCGGCACGGACGCCTCGCCCAAGGGCGACGCGCCAGGCTTCGTGCGCATCGTCGATGACCGCACGCTGGCGATTCCCGACCGCCCCGGCAACAACCGCATCGACAACCTGCGCAACATCGTGGAAGACGGGCGCGTGTCGGTGCTCTTCATCGTGCCCGGCGTGGGCGAAACCCTGCGCGTGAACGGCGCCGCCACGATTTCGGTCGACCCGGCACTGCTTGCATCATTTGCCGTACGCGACAAGCTGCCGCGCAGCGTGATTCTCGTGAAGGTGCGGTCGGTGTACTTCCACTGCTCAAAGGCGCTGGTGCGCTCGAAGCTGTGGGAACGTGCGCAGGAGGCGGCGCCCGCGCTGCCCACCGCCGGCCGGATCCTGCAGCACATCAGCGGCGGCACATTCGATGGTGACGCTTATGACCGTGAATTGCCCGAACGGCTGAAGACGACGCTGTATTGAGCGCTCAGCGCTTGCGGGGAGTGCGCTTTGCGGCGACCTTCCTGGCCGCCGTTGTCGTGTTGCGCGCGCGCTTCGGCTTGGCGGCCTTGGCGTTTGCATCGCGCAACGCAGCTTCGATCGCCAGCCGCGCCCAGTCGCGCAGCGGCGGGCCGCCATCGAGCGCCTCGGCGGGCGCACTCAGGTAGCCTGTCATGGTGATGGTGCGGCCGCCGCGCTCGTAGCTGAACGGCGTGCAGTTTTCTGCGAGAAAGCGTTCGCGGGTGAGGCCGTCCACGCGCAGGTAGCACGTGCCGCGGATCACCAGCGCAAAGACGATGTCGTCGTAATACAGCGCGGCGCCACTGAACATGCGCCGCGCCCGGATCGCGCCGATCTGCGCGGCCAGCGGCTGGAGCTCATCCAGCAGCCACGCGATCAGCGGATCCGGCGCGGCCGCCATTCACAGCCCCAGGCGCTGCCAGATCGCCCGCGTGGCCGTCGCCGTGTTCAGCGTGTAGAAGTGCAGGCCCGGCGCGCCGCCTTGCAGCAGCCGGTCGCACATCGCCGTCACGACATCCAGGCCGAACGCGCGGATGGATTCGCGGTCGTCGCCAAAGCTTTCCAGCCGCTTGGCGATCCAGCGCGGCACCTCGGCGCCGCACATCTCGGAAAAGCGCATCAGTTGCGACGAGTTCGTGATGGGCATGATGCCCGGCACGATCGGCACATCCACGCCCACCTTGCGGGCGTCTTCCACGAACTGGAAGTACGCATCGGCGTTGAAGAAGTACTGCGTGATGGCGGAGTTCGCACCGGCCTTCACCTTGCGGGCGAAGTTGTCCAGATCGTGCCGGGGCGAGCGCGACTGCGGGTGGTATTCCGGGTACGCCGCCACCTCGATGTGGAACGTGTCGCCGGTTTCCTGGCGGATGAACTCGACCAATTCGTTGGCGAAGCGGAATTCACCGATCTCGCCCATGCCCGAGGGCATGTCGCCGCGCAGCGCGACGATGCGGCGGATGCCGTGTTCGCGGTACGTGTTCAGGATGCTGCGGATGTTCTCGCGCGACGAGCCCACGCACGACAGGTGCGGCGCGGCCTCGATGCCTTCGCGCTGGATTTCCACCACCGCGTCGAGCGTGCCCTGCTGCGTGGTACCGCCCGCGCCGAACGTCACGGAGATGAAGCGCGGCTTGAGCGGCGAGAGCTGCGCGCGCGTGTTGCGCAGCTTCTCGGCGCCTTCCGCCGTCTTGGGCGGGAAGAACTCAAAACTGAATTGACGATCTTGCATAACGGCTCTAAGCCTCGCGAAGCAGCAGGCTGGACAGCAGCCACGAGATCACGCTGTACAGGATGGAGCCCAGCAGCGCCGCGCCAAAACTGGCCACCTGGAAGCCCGCCAGCAGGTTGCCGACGAACAGGAACAGCAGCGCATTGATCACGAAGATGAAGAGCCCCAGCGTGAGCAGCGTCACGGGCAGCGTGAGGATCACGAGGATCGGGCGGATGAGCGTATTGACCAGACCCAGCACCAGCGCCGCAATCAGCGCGGAGCCGAAGCCGTTCACGTGGATGCCGGTGAGCAGATAGGCGACAAGGAGCAACGCCAGCGCGTTGATGATCCAGACAGCGAGCAGTCTCATGGAGCAGTCCTCGGTTGGAGAGCCGGCGGCCGGAATGCCGCCGGCGGGTACGGCTTAGTAACGATAGTGGTCAGCCTTGTACGGGCCTTCCTTCTTCACGCCGATGTACGCGGCCTGTTCGTCCGTCAGCTCGGTCAGTTGCGCATTCAGCTTCTTCAGTTGCAGGCGCGCGACCTTCTCGTCCAGGTGCTTGGGCAGCGTGTACACGCCCACCGGATACTTGTTCGAGCCCTTCTGCGCTTCCGTCCACAGCTCGATCTGCGCGATGGTCTGGTTGGCGAACGAGCTGCTCATCACGTACGACGGGTGGCCCGTGGCGCAACCCAGGTTCACCAGGCGGCCCTTGGCGAGGATGATGATCTTCTTGCCGTCCGGGAAGATCACGTGATCGACCTGCGGCTTGATCTCTTCCCACTGGTACTTCTCGATCGAGGCGATGTCGATCTCGTTGTCGAAGTGGCCGATGTTGCAGACGATGGCCTGGTCCTTCATCCGGGCCATGTGGTCGTGCGTGATGACGTGGTAGTTGCCTGTGCAGGTCACGAAGATGTCGCCGTGTTCGGCGGCGTAGTCCATGGTCACCACGCGGTAGCCTTCCATGGCGGCCTGCAGTGCGCAGATCGGGTCGATCTCGGTCACCCACACTTGCGCCGACAGCGCGCGCAGTGCCTGCGCCGAACCCTTGCCCACGTCGCCGTAGCCGGCCACGACGGCGATCTTGCCGGCGATCATCACGTCGGTCGCGCGCTTGATGCCGTCGACCAGCGATTCCCGGCAGCCGTACAGGTTGTCGAACTTGCTCTTGGTGACCGAATCGTTCACGTTGATGGCCGGGAAGCGCAGCTCGCCGCGCTGGGCCATCTGGTACAGGCGGTGCACGCCCGTGGTGGTTTCTTCGGTCACACCCTTGATGGCGTCGAGGTTGCGGCTGTAGAAGGTCGGGTCCTTGGACAGCTTTTCCTTGATGGCGGCAAACAGGAAGGTCTCTTCTTCGCTGGTCGGCTTGGCGATCACGGAGGCATCCTTCTCGGCCTTGGCACCCAGGTGCAGCAGCAGCGTCGCGTCGCCGCCGTCGTCCAGGATCATGTTCGGCGTGCCGCCGTCATGCCATTCAAAGATGCGGTGCGTGAAGTCCCAGTATTCCTTGAGCGACTCGCCCTTGAACGCGAACACCGGCGTGCCCGAGGCGGCAATCGCGGCGGCCGCGTGGTCCTGCGTCGAGAAGATGTTGCACGAGGCCCAGCGCACGTCGGCGCCGAGTGCCTTGAGCGTCTCGATCAGCACGGCGGTCTGGATCGTCATGTGCAGCGAGCCGGCGATGCGCGCGCCCTTGAGCGGCTGGCTGGCGGCAAATTCCTCGCGAATCGCCATCAGGCCGGGCATTTCGGTCTCGGCAATGGCGATTTCCTTGCGGCCCCAGTCGGCCAGCTTGATGTCGGCGACGAGGTAGTCGTGTTTCAGATCGGTGACAGCGTTCATTGGATCACTCCGGAAAAGATGGGTGACCGCACGCTGGGGAGACGGGGGAGCAGCAAACCTGCCCGGATGGATGCGTTCTCGCCATCGTGTAGCCACGATACTGCGAGCGCCGTTTGAACTTCCGAGCCTGGCGGTTGGGGCAGTGCCCACCCGTTGCAACGCTCCTCGGAATGGGCTGGATTGTAGCGGATTTGGGTAGCGGCCACCACGGCAGCTCAAGGCTCCAGCAGCATGTCGAGCATCCGTTGCGGATTCGCCAAAAAGTCACGCGTGACTTGGAAGTGCACGGTCTCTTCATAGGCGATGCGCCGGATGCCGTCACCGTCACATTGATAGATCCACGCGTCGGGATAGGCCATTAGGATCGGGGAGTGCGTGGCGATCACGAACTGGCTTTCTGCCTGCACCAGATCATGCAGGCGGGTGAGCACCGCCAGTTGCCGCTGCGGCGACAGCGCCGCCTCGGGTTCGTCGAGCAGGTACAGGCCGTTCGGGCCGAAGCGGTTCATCAGCAGCGCCAGGAATGACTCGCCATGCGATTGCGCGTGCAGCGACCGGCCGCCGTACGCGTCGATCACGCGACCGCCGAGGCCGGGTTCTTCGTCCATGCGCTGGATGTGGGTCGCCACGTTGAAGAAGCTCTCGGCGCGCAGGAAGAACTCGGTACGCGGCTTGCGAAAGCCGCGGGCGATGCGCAGATGCGCGTGCAGCTCGGAGTGCGAGGCATGCGTGCTGAAGTTGAAGTTGCGCGAGCCGCCCTCGGCGTTCAGGCCCATTGCCACGGCAATCGCTTCCATGAGCGTCGATTTGCCGGAGCCGTTCTCTCCCACGAGAAACGTCACCTTCGGATGCAGCTCCAGCGATTCGAGCGACCGCACGGCAGGCAGGCTAAAGGGATAGGTGTCGAACGACGCGACGGTGTCGCGCCGCAGCGTCACGTGGCTGACGAACTGGCGGGTGAGCATGGCGTGGGCGGGCAAATGGCAGACGCCGCATCGTATCGCGCTTAGCGCGGCGCATGCAGCACTGTCAATACGCTGTCACACGCCAACCTTGCGATCCGATTAAGGAGCGGCGCCCCCGCATCATGCCGCTGCCACACGGCGGCACCACAGTGCGCGGCATCGTTCAGGGAGCCAACGATGCACAACCAGAAATTCACGAAGTACGCCGCCGCCGCGGCAGCCGCACTGGCCGTCGCCGCGCTCGCGGCATGCGGCAGCGACGGCACGTCCACCACCGGCAGCGCCTCGCCGGACACCGGCACGCCAACCACGCCGGCCGGCCCGACCAAGAACGTCGTGTTCTTCCTCGGCGACGGCATGGGCCTGACCACCATGACCGCCGCCCGCATCTACAAGGTGGGCGAAGACGGCGAACTGACCATGGACACGCTGCCGGAAACCGGCTTCGTGCGCACGTATTCGAACAACGCGCAGGTGACCGATTCCGCGCCGTCGATGTCGGCCTACATGACCGGCGTGAAGATGAACAACGAGGTCATCTCGATGTCGCCGGACACGATGGCCTATGACGCGGGCGGCAAGGATTACATCTCGGGCGCCGACAGCACCTGCCCCAGCGGCAACGGCAAGCCCGTCACGACGCTGCTCGAACTGATGAAGGCGGCAGGCTACGGCACGGGCGTGGTCACCACCACGCGCATCACGCACGCCACGCCGGCCGCCACGTATTCGCACATCTGCCACCGCGACGGCGAGAACACCATCGCCGCGCAGCTCACGCCGGCCGGCAAGGGCTTCAACACTGCGCTGGGCGACGGCGTGGACGTCATCTTCGGCGGAGGCCGCAAGCATTTCCAGCCGACCACCGCAGGGGGCGCCCGCACCGACGGCCGCGACCTGATCGCCGAACTCAAGGCTGGCGGCTACCGCTATGCCAGCAACAAGGCCGAATTCGACACGCTGCAAGCCACCGACGGCAAGGTCGTGGGCCTGTTCACCAGCAGCCACATGTCGTACGACCTGGATCGTGACCCGAGCAAGGAACCGAGCCTGGGCGAGATGACCAACAAGGCCATCGACGTGCTCGCCGCCAAGAAGAAGGGCTTCTTCCTGATGGTGGAAGGCGGCCGCATCGACCACGCGCTGCACGAGACCACCGCACGCAAGGCGTTGCAGGACACGGTGGCGTTCGATTCCGCCATCCGCGGTGCGATCGACAAGCTCAACACGATCGACCCGGGCCTGAAGAACACGCTGATCGTCGTGACGGCTGACCACGACCACACGCTGGTGCTCAACGGCTACGCCAAGCGCACGGGCCCGACCAGCGACAGCAACCCCGGCGTGCTGGGTCTGCTCAAGAGCTACGTGAGCGGCAACAACGCGACCGACACGTCGGGCAACCCGTTCACGATCATCGGCTTCGGCACGGGCGAGAACCGCCCAGCCACGCGCGGCGCACTGACGGATGCCGCCGTGTACGACAAGAGCTACCACCAGGAAGCCGTGATCCCGGTGGCGCCGGGCGGCGAGACGCACGGCGGCACCGATGTCTTCATCGGCGCACGCGGCCTGGGCGCCGAGCGCTTCACGGGCGTGATGGACAACACCGAGGTCTTCGGCCTCATCAAGCAGGCCGTGGGTCTGTAAGCAGGAGAGGGCACATCATGAACACGCAATCGAACCGTATCGTGCGCGCCGCGCTGCTGGCGCTGGCAGCCGGTGCCTGCGCCCAGGCGCACGCCGCCGGCGAAGCCAAGAACGTGATCTTCTTCCTGGGCGACGGCATGGGCCCGACCACCGTCACTGCCACGCGCATCTACAAGGTGGGCGAGGCCGGCCGCCTGACGATGGAAACGCTCAAGCGCACGGCGCGCATCAAGACGTACTCCAACGATGCGCAGACCACCGACAGCGCACCGTCGATGTCGGCCTACATGACCGGCGTGAAGATGAACAACGAAGTCATCTCCATGTCGCAGGACACGAAGGCCAGCGATGCCACCGGCAAGGGCTACGTGAGCGGCGCCGACTCGACCTGCCCCGCAGGCAACGGCACGCCGGCCGTGACGCTGCTGGAGCTCGCCAAGGCGGCGGGCAAGTCCGTGGGCGCCGTCACCACCACCCGCCTGACGCACGCCACGCCAGCGGCCACGTACTCGCACATCTGCCACCGCGACGGCGAGAACCAGATCGCCGCGCAAGGCACGCCGGGCAACGCGCTGTACAACACCGCGCTCAAGGATGGCGTGGACGTGCTGCTGGGCGGCGGCCGCCGCCACTACGTGCCACAGACGACCGCCGGCAGCAAGCGCACCGACACGACCGACCTGATCGCGCAGTTCCAGACCGCGGGCTACAGCTACGTGTCCACCGGCACGCAGCTCGCCGCCGTTGACCCGGCCAGCACCAACAAGCTGCTCGGCCTGTTCAACATGGACCACATGAACTACGAGCTGGACCGCGTGAAGAAGGCCATCGACGAGCCCAGCCTGGCCGACATGACCGAGAAGGCCATCCGTGTGCTGCAGAAGAACGGCAAGGGCTACTTCCTGATGGTGGAAGGCGGCCGCATCGACCACGCGCTGCACGGCACCAACGCCAAGCGCGCGCTGGAAGACGCCGGCGCATTTGACGAAGCGATCAAGCGCGCGCTGTCGATTGCCGATCTGCAGAACACGCTGATCGTCGTGACCGCCGACCACGACCACACGATGACGATCAACGGCTACCCGCGCAAGGGCAACCCGATCCTGGGCGTCTCGAACGACATCAAGACCGGCCAGCCGCAACTGGCCGCCGACGGCCTGCCCTACACCACGCTCGTGTTCGGCAACGGCGGCACGCCGCGCAAGGCCACGCGCGACAACGTCGCCGCCATCGACACCACGGCGGACGACTACCTGCAGGAAGTGGGCGTGCAGCTCGGCACGCCCGGCTCGGAAACGCACGGCGGCGGGGATGTGATGCTGTTCTCCTCTGGTCCGGGCAGCGCACCGCTGAAGGGCACGCTGGACAACACGAAAGTGTTCGGCGTGGTCAAGACGGCCATGGGCCTCTGATTCCGGCGTTTCCATTGACGCGCATGCCGAGGCAATCGGCATGCGCTTTTTTCGTTTCCGTTTCCGCTCTCTTTCCCGTTTTCCCGTCCCCGAATCGCATGACCCGATCCGCCCGCCTCCTCCTTTCGCTCGCGCTTGCCGCGCTTGCTGGCACGGCGCACGCCGCCGGCCCGGCCACGCTGACCGCCCTGCGCGTCGAACATCAGATGTCGTCACTCGGCACCGACGGCATCCAGCGCGACGTCCGCTTTGCCGAGCGCGTCTATCGCCAGGGCAATCGCGTCTGGATCGCCCGCGAGCTGCCGCCCGCATCCGCCCACGCCGAGCATGACCACGCCAACGCCCACGCCGGCCACAAGCACGCCGACACCGACACCGCTGCGCGCTGGATCGAGCGCGACGCCAAGGGCGCGCTGACCGTGCGCGTGGTGAGCGAAGCCCAGCAGAAGAACTACGCCGTGGAACCATCGGAGTATTCAAACATCGGCTTCGACGGCTCCTGGGCCACGGCCTATCACCTGCTGGACCCGGCCGCGCTCAAGGGCATGCGTGCCGAAGGCCCCGTGCGCAACGGCGTGCAGACCTACCGCGCCACGCAGGGCGAGCGCACCGTCACGGTCGATTGGGACGTGGCCGGCCAGTACCCGCGTCGCGTGGAATCGCGCAATGCCACGGGCACGCAACGCAAGCTCACGCGCGTGACGCCGTTACCGGCGCCCGCCGCCCCGCCGTGGGAGCGCGCCCAGCGGTACGCCGCCGCCGACTACACGGACCTGATGGACTGACCCATCGGTCGGGGCGTGATAGCGCTATAGTGCGAACACCGCCAACGTTCGCGCCTGCCATGACGATCACCGACCCGACCCTCGCTGCGTTTGCCGCCCCTGCCTCGCACGTGCCGCGCGTGCTCACCATCGCCGGTTCGGACAGCGGCGGCGGTGCGGGCATCCAGGCTGACCTGAAGACGTTTGCCGCGCTCGGCTGCTACGGCATGTCGGCCATCACGGCCATCACCGCGCAGAACACGCTGGGCGTGACGGCGGTGGAATCGCTCACCCCGGACATCGTCGCCGCGCAGATCGACGCCGTGGCAAGCGACATTGGCGTCGATGCGGCCAAGACCGGCATGCTCGGCACGCCGCAGGTGGTGGAAGCCATTCTCTCCGCGCTGGACCGCCACCCGATCGCCAACCTCGTCGTCGATCCGGTCATGGTCAGCACCAGCGGCGCGCAGCTCGGCAGCGACGCCACGGTGCAGGCGATGGCGAAGTGGCTCTTCCCGCGCGCGTTGGTCGTCACGCCAAACCTGCCGGAAGCCAGCGCGCTGCTCGGCCGCGAGGTGCGCACTGCCGACGACATGCTGCCCGCCGCGCGCGACCTGCTGGCGCTTGGGCCGCGCGCCGTGCTGCTCAAGGGCGGGCACCTGAGCGCCGCGTCCAATGCAGGCGAAGACGGCGTGCTGCAAGACGTGCTCGTCACCGCCGACGGCACCGAGCGCGTCTACGCGCATACCTACATCGACACGCCGCACACGCACGGCACGGGCTGCACGCTGTCCGCCGCCATTGCCGCCCACCTGGCGCGCGGCGATGCGCTGGAAGTGGCCATCGAAGCCTCGCTCGATTACCTGTTGCATGCCATCGGTGCCGGCCGCCATCTGGCGCTCGGGAAAGGCGCCGGCCCGCTGAACCACGGCTTTGCACCGCGTCCGCTGGCGGCACCGCGTGCGCTGGCCCTGGATGTCGACGAAGACTGATGCCCAGGACCGCCGACATGGAACGCTTGCTCCCCTCGCGCATTCGCCCGCTGCTTGCCGCTGCCGCGCTGTGCGGGCTGCTGGCCGCCTGCAACGTCGGCTATGTCGGCGTCGGGTCCATCGGCAGTGACTTCTCGGTGGGCGGCACGGTGAGCGGGCTGCCAGTCGGCCAGCCGGTCGTGCTGCTCAACAACGGCCGCGATTCGCTGACGATCGCCAGCAACGGCACCTTCGTGTTTGGCGGGCTGCTCCCGTACAACAGCAGCTATCTGGTGACGATCAGCACGCAGCCCGCATCTGCCGACTGCGTGGTGACGAATGGCAGCGGCACGGTCAATGGCGATGTGAACAATGTGCTGGTGACGTGTCAGGCGCGCTGAACCTGTCTCGTACCGGGCTCATTGAACGTTGGCTTGATTGCCGTCGGTCCGCTCCCCAAACCAAGCCCAGTACGCCCGGTTCTCGCCTCGTGCGCGCGGC